>VFSW01000186.1_pt1 | contig 85095 bp, 80 predicted proteins | sample 5358111 | NCBI WGS metagenome assembly VFSW01 (sample SAMN11554181, study PRJNA540505) | mine drainage metagenome | isolation source: sediment from site ElyBrook_90M | place: USA: Ely Copper Mine, Vershire, VT | collected 2017
GGATCGCCGTCTACGCGCGCCGGCGCGAGATCGGCATCATGCAGCTGGTCGGCGCCACGAACATCTACATTCGCATGCCGTTCATCTGCGAAGGTCTCGTCGTCGGCCTGATCGGAGCCGCGGCGGCGGTGGTGCTCCTCGTCGCCGCGCGCGAAACGCTCTGGCCGCGAATGCTCGAAGCGCTCCCCTTCGTGCAATTCAACGTGACGACGGTCGACGTGCCCAGACTCGTGCTGCAGCTCTTCCTCGTGGGCGGCATCATCGGCGCGACCGCTGCGTGGTTCGCCGTCGGACGCTATCTCCAGACGTGATGCGACGTCTGCTCGCCTCTCTGCTGCTCGTGGCCATGCCCGTCGGTGCGGCGGCCGCGTCCCGCGCGAGCCTCCACCATCAAGAGCACGTGAGGCACTTGATGACGCTCGAGCAACGCATACGAGAGCAACGGCTGCGCACCGAAGAGATGCATCGGCGCCTGCATTTGAAGCGCGCGCAGCTCCACGCGGCAGCAGCGCGGGTCAACGATCTCCAGTCGCAGCTCGATCAGACCAACGCCGCGATCTCGACCGTCGACGCCACGCTCTCGCATCTCGGCGTCGAGCAGCACGAGACGGAGCGGCGCCTGCACTGGTACGCACTGCAGCTTGCGGCCGCAGAGCGGTCGCTGCAGCTCCAGGACGGGCTCTTGCGCCGCAGGCTGGTGGACATCTACGAGTACGGATCGCCGAACTATCTGAGCGTACTGCTCGCTGCGAGATCGTTCAGCGATTTCGTCGAGTCGTGGGACGATTTGCGCCTGCTGATCGCCGCCAACCAGCGCGTCGTGCACCAGCGGCAAGCGGCGGCCAAGCGCGTTCTCATTACCGAGCGCGCCCTCGAGGCGAACCAAGTCGCGTTTCAAGACGAAGAGCAGCAACAAGCGCAAGCCCGCACGCAGCTGGGAGCGCTCGCCGCCGAGCGCGGCAACCTGGTCTCCCTTGCGGATCGCGATCGGCGACGCATCGCCACGCAAGTCGCGGGCATGGAGGATCTCTCGGCCGCTCAGGAAGCGCAACTCGAAGCCCTGATTCAACTGCGCGCGAGAGAGATCGACATGGAGCAAGCATCGGGTCGGCGCGCGGCCGGCATCGCCGGCGCGCGCATCCGCTCAAACGGCCGCTTCTCCTGGCCGGTAACGGGACCCATCACCTCGCCGTTCGGCTGGCGATCGAATCCTTTTGGTGGAGGACCTGAGTTTCATCAAGGACTCGACATCGCGGTTCCGGTCGGAACCACCGTAACCGCCGCGGCGGCGGGAACGGTCATCATGGCACAGTGGTATGGTGGGTACGGAAACTACATCTTGATCGATAACGGAAATCACTACTCGACGGGATACGGCCATCTCTCGGCCTTCTACGTCTCCGCCGGACAGGTCGTCCAGCGCGGGCAGGCAATCGCCGCCTCGGGGAATACCGGCTATTCGACCGGTCCCCATCTGCACTTCGAGATCCGCTACAACGGAAAGCCCATCGACCCCGCTCCGAGGCTCAGCCATTGAACGTCCGCACCATCGTCGTCGCACTTCTCGTCGCCCTCCTTCTCGCCGCGGGCGCATTGTACGTCGGCAATCGGAGCGGCGCGCTCGGAACGCGCAGCGGCCTGCCGCTTCGCGTCGCCGACGGCAGCATCAGCGATCTCTTCGGGGGACCGTCGGACGATCAGCTCGTCGGCATCGCCCTGCTGCAACTGGAACGCGCATACTACAAGCCGATCGATCCGCAGACGCCGTTCCACGGCGTCACGAGCGCGCTCGTCGCGTACCTGCACGCCAAACACATCGCAGCGAAGCTTCCGGACGTGCGCGCAACCGGAGATCCCACCGTGGACGCGGCGCGTTTGGAGCGCGAGGTTGCGTACGCGCAATCGCACTACGGTGCGGCTGCCGGTCGTGACCAGATCCTCGAATACGCGCTCGCGGGCATGATGAACTCTGTCGACGATCCGTACACCGTGTACTTGTCGCCGCGAGAGATCCAACAGTTGACCGAGACGCTAAACGGCGGAAACTTCGGCGGGATCGGCGTCTACATCTTCCCGCTGCGCAACCACGAGATATTGCTCCAGCCCATCGAAGGGCTGCCGGCCGACCTCGCCGGGATGAAGGTACCGCTGATTCTGGACAGCGTGAACGGGACGCGTACGGGCGGCCTCTCCTCCGACGTCGTTCAGGCACTCATCCGCGGAAGCGCCGGCACGACCGTCACGATCCAAGCCCACCTCATCCAGGCGCCCAAGAGCGTGCGCACGTTCCACATCGTTCGCGAGATCATTCACGTCCCCACCGTCCACGCGAAAATGGAGAACGGCTTCGACTACATTCGACTCTCAGAGTTCGGCGAAACGTCCGCGCAAGAAATTCACGCCGCGTTGCTCGACGGTCGCGCTCGAGGAGCGAAAGGATACATTCTCGACTTGCGCGACAACGGCGGCGGTCTCGTCGACAGCGCGGTGGCGATCGTGAGCTACTTCGTTCCGCGAGGAGCCACGGTCGTTTCCGAAGTGGATCGCGCGGGGCACGTCGCGCCCCAGTACGCCGACGGCGCGACGATCGCCGGACTGCATCCGCTCGTGATTCTGGTCAACAAGTACACGGCTAGCGCGTCGGAGATCACCGCGGGCGCCCTGCAGGACTACCACCTGGCGACGCTCGTCGGCACGCAGACCTTCGGGAAGGGCGTCGTGCAGAGCATCTACGCCATGCCCGGCAATCAAGGCGCACTCAAGATCACGATCGCTCGCTACGTCACGCCGAGAGGCCGCGACATCGACCATCGCGGCATCCGCCCGGACCTCATCGTCGACCAGAGTCCCGATCCGCGCCTCATCGACACCCCGGCAGACAAGCAGCTTGCCGCCGCCAAGGCTCGTCTCCGGCAACTCTCGAACCCCTAACGCCGTTCTGCTTAGCAAGAAAGACCGCATGAAACGCCATCCGCTTCTCCTCGCGCTCGCCCTCGTCGTCGCATTTCTCGGCGAATCCGCGGTTCACGCGGCTCCTACGTCGGCGCTCTCGGCCACGGACCGCAGCGAAATTGCGGTCAGCTACGCGCATTTGACGACGGACTTCTACCAGCAGGTGTCGCCGCAATCCGTGCTCGACAGCGTTCGCGGCGACCTGATCTCCACGCTCCGGGCGGCCGGTCTGAAGCGCGCAACGCTTCCCGCACTGCACGCCAACGGCCTCGAGGCGAGCAACGTCCACGCAATCGAATCGGAGATCGCTTCCGCCGCGCGCGCCGGCGCGCGTCGCGTCTCGGCGCACCAGCTCGCCTACGCAGCGATCGACGGAATGATGCGCTCGGTGCACGACCGGTACACCGTCTTCTTGACGCCCAAGGAGTTCGCCGAGCTGAACCAAGGGCTCGATGGAGGGAACTTCGGCGGCATCGGCGTCGTCATCCAGCAGGACGACCGCACGCACTACATCGCCGTGGAGAACGTCATTCCAAACGGTCCGGCCGACAAAGCCGGCGTCGAGCAGGACGACCTCATCGTCTCGATCGACGGCGCGCCAACCAAATCGATGACGTCGCAACAGGCCAGCACGCATCTGCGCGGCCGTGAGGGGACGCGCGTCTCACTGACGATCCAACGCGCTGGAAAAGTACTCCCGCAGCCGATCGTCATCACGCGCGCGAAGATTCACGACGTCAGCGTCTTCGAGAAGATGCTTTCGAACAAGATCGGGTACGTCGAGTTGACCGTCTTCGGGCTCGACACGGGCAGCGAGCTCACGGACGCACTGAGCCGTTTGGAGCAGCAGGGCGTGCGCGCGATCGTGCTCGACCTACGCGACAACGGCGGCGGGTATCTCGATGCGGCCATCGCGGTCAGCTCGAAGTTCATTTCGAGCGGGCCTATCGTCTCGGTTGAGGAGCGGCACTCCGACGTGACGACGTGGGAGGCGGACAACACGGCGATCTCGCCACTTCCTCTCGCGGTGCTCGTCAACGGTCACACGGCGTCCGCCTCGGAGATCACCTCGGGCGCCATTCAAGACAGCGGCGTCGGCACGATCATCGGAACGCGCACCTTCGGCAAGGGCGTCGTGCAGACGATCTATCCGCTTGGGGACGGCTCAGCACTCAAGATCACGACCGCGCGATACCTGACCCCTCACAACCGCGACATCAATCATCTCGGGATCGCGCCCGACATCACGGTAGTGGAGAACGCGCATCCGCGCTATGGAGACCCGCCGCACGACGTGCAGTTGCAGCGCGCGCTCGAGTTTCTCCAAAGCCGCCTCGCACAGCTGAGCGCAGAAAACTCCTAGCAGGCTGCCTGCTAAGAGACCCCGTCCCTCTTCTTGCGCGGGCGGCGCGTCGAGCCGCTCGCGCTCGATTTCTTTGCGGTCGATTTCTTGCGCGCGCGCTTCACCGTGGCGGGCGGTAGCGCAATCTGCTCGGGTGCCGGAATTTCCTTCGCCTCCACCGGCGCCGCAGAGCGCGTTCGGCGCCGCCGCGCCGGCTTCGCGAGCTGCGGTTCCTCAGCGGGAATCCTCATGCTCGGAGGAGGCGCCTCCACGGCCGGAGTCGCGGCGGGTGCGATGGGAAGGATCGACCCTCCGCGTCCACGGCGCCCGCGGCGCCTGCGCCGCTTGCGCCCGCCTGGATGCGGTTCGTCCGGACGCGCGGGCTGCGGGGCGGGCCGCACCTCGAGCTGAGCCTCGGCGCTCTGCGCGGGAATGCCCACTGCCGACGCGGCCTCGAGCGTCGCGCGGCCTCGGCCACGCCCTCTACGTCCGCGGCGCCGACGGTGCTTGCGATGCGCCTCCTCGCCGCCGGAGGCCTCGCCGATGACGATGGCGTCCGGGCGCTGCTGCGCCTTCACCTCGGCAACGAGCGCCTTGTCCTGTGCTTCTTCCTCTTCGGTAACGGTCGTAATGCCGATCGGCGGCCGGCCTTGGGCTTGTTTTGCCGCCTCTTCGGCGAGCTCGCGCAGCGCTTTGGTCTGCTCCGCCGCAGTCGGCTCGGCTTTGCGCTTGCGTCGCCGCGCCTTCTTCGCGACTCCCACCGTGATCATCTCGGCGATCACTGCATCGTTCTCGTCGTCGACGTCGATGATGCGAATCCGCGCGGAGGCGCCCGCATTGTTCGCAGCGTTTTCCACCTCCACGACGCGTCCGTTGACGACCGCGGCGGCCGACGCTGCGGTGGGAAGCCGTCCTGCGAGCAGCTCGACTTCGTGCTCGTCGCCGACGCGAACCGCTCCTTCGTCCTTCACGGCCGCGACGCGTTCGATACGCCAGCGCTCCGGGTGGAGCATCGGGTCGACTCGCACATAGATGCCTTGACCGAGCCCCTGTGCGAGCGCGCGGCACTCGTCTCGGTACCAAAACTCCATTTGCGCCGCGACCGTCGGCGCGACGTAAACCACGAACTCTCCCGAGCCGCTACGACCGCGATCGCGAATCGCACGGAACGCCTCGATGGCCACCGATTCCGGCGACATGACCGAGCCGAGGCCGTCACACGACGGGCACGCCCCCTGGAGCTGAGCGCCGAGATCTTTGCCGATCCGCTTGCGCGTGAACTCGAGCAGGCCGAGGTTCGAGAAGGACTGGATCGTCGAGCGGGTGCGATCGCGACGTAGGCCGTCCTCGAGCGTCTTGATCACGCGGTTGCGCGACGCTTCGCTGGACATGTCGATGAAGTCGACGACGATGATGCCGCCGATGTCGCGCAACCGGACCTGCCGCGCGATCTCCGCCGCCGCCTCGATGTTCGTCTTCACGATCGTGTCTTCGAGGTTTTTGCCGCCCGTGAACTTGCCGGAGTTGACGTCGATGACCGTGAGCGCCTCCGTGGTCTCGATGACGATCGATCCCCCGGAGGAGAGGTTGATCTTGGGACGCAGCAGGCGCTGCAGCTCCTCGTCGACGTTAAAGTCCTTGAAGAGATCGTGCCCGCGCTCGTACTGCTGAACGCGATCGAGGTACTGCGGCCCCAGCAGCTGCAGAAACTCCCGGACGCGGCGATACTCAGTCTCGTCGTCGATGAGCACGCGCTCGACGTCGGCGGTGATGAAATCTCGCGCCGCCTTGTAGACGAGATTCATGTCTTTGTGCAGCAGTGCAGGCGCCGGAGCGCGCTTGTACGTTTCAAGAATGCCGTGCCACATCCGGATAAGGACGCCGAGGTCCGCGATCAGCTCGGCCTCGCTCACGCCTGCCGCCGCCGTCCGCACGACCGTCGCCATCCCCTCCGGGCGAATGCGCTTCATCACGCCCTTGAGGCGGTTGCGCTCTTCGGCTGAATCGATCTTGCGCGAGACGCCGGAGAAGCGGCCCGTGGGCATGAGAATCAGATAGCGGCCCGGCAAGGAGATATTCGTCGAGATGCGCGCGCCCTTGAGGCCTCGCGGCTCCTTGACGATTTGCACGAGAACCTCGTCGCCGCGCTTCACCTTTTCGCCGATCGTGAATCCGCTGTGGCCGTGGGTGATCTCGACGTCGCCGATGTTCAGCGGCTGTTTGTTGATGTCGTCGACGTACAGGAAGGCGTTGCGGCCCAAGCCGATGTCCGCGAACGCCGCGCCCATGCCGGGCAGAACGTTCTGAACCTTCCCCTTGTAGATCGAGCCGATGACGCGTTCTTCGCGTTCGATGTAGAGCTCGGAGAGCGTGCCGCCCTCCAGTATGGCGACCCGGTTCTCCCATGGGTCGCTCGAGATGAGAATCTCGGTTGTCAACTATCGTCCTCTGGTGGATCCGAGGATCCGGATCGGGAGTCTGGGTACGCCATCGAGCGTTCGAGCGACCATCTGGCCGTCGTCATCGCGCGGCACCACCGCAACATCCCGGAATAAATCTTTGCGCCCGACTTTCGGGCCTGCGTCAGTTTGACCTTCTCGGGGTCACGCGTTGCCTAGCACGTCCCGGTCGCGCTGCCCGTAGATGTTCAGGAGCAATCCTATCGCCGCAAAGTCCGTCAGAAGAGCCGAGCCACCGTACGACATGAAGGGCAGCGGGATCCCGGTGATCGGCATGATTCCCACCGCCATTCCGACGTTGACGAGCACGTGGAAGAAGAGCATCGCCGTCAACCCGGCCGCGAGCAGATATCCGAAGCGGTCTCGCGCCGCGAAGAGCGTCCGGATGCCGCCGTAGAGCATCGTCGCGTAGAGCGCCACGAGCAGCATCCCGCCGACGAAGCCCATCTCTTCGGCCAAAACCGTGAAGACGAAATCGCGCGAGTGCTCGGGAACGAAGTTCAGCTGCGTCTGGGTGCCATGGTAGAGTCCGCGTCCGAACCAATCGCCGTTGCCGACCGCGATCTTTGCCTGATCCAGATTGTAACCCGCGCCTTGGGGATCCGCTTTTGGATTGAGAAAGCTGAAGAGGCGCGCTTTTTGGAAGGGTTTGAGCAGGACGTTGGTACCGACGGCGATCGCCGCCGCCAGCAACACGCCCATCGTGTAGATCGCAAAGTCGCCGATCTTCGGCAGGGCGAAGAAGAGCTGCGCGCTCACGATCGCGAGCAGGACGAGCGCGGTTCCCAAATCGGGCTGCTTGAGGATGAGCAACGCCGGCAGCGCGACCGTCGCGAGCGGCTTCCACAAGTCGACGAGGCGCTCGTAGCTTCCGCGACAGAGCACCGCCGCAAGCGAGATCGCAAGCACGAGCTTGGCCGGTTCCGACGGCTGGAAGGTGCCGAGCGGACCCAGCGATATCCATCGCTGCGCGCCGAACGCCGCGTGACCGCCTCGCAGGATGAACGCGAGCAAGAGCAAGTTGACGACGTAGAGCATCGGCGCCCAGCGCGCCCACGCCCGGTAATCCACAAGCGACAGCGCGACCATCAACGGCACGCCGAGTGCGATGTAGAGAATCTGCCGTCGGTACTCTCCCGCCGCGCCGGGGTCGTGCAGCCCCGCGGACTGCACGCATAACACGCCGAGCAAAGCGATCGCCGCGCACGGCAGGGCGAGCGTCCAGTTGAAGTTGCGAAGATACCGCCGGAAGGCACCATCGCTACGCAACACCAGCGAGGCCACGTTAGCCTCGCTCGTCTCGTCGGGTCACGCGCAGTGCTTCTACGTCGCGGCGGCGGGCTCCGCGGGAGGGGCGCCGCTCGCCCGGCGGCGGCTGCGCTTGCGGCGCGGACGCGTCGGCGGAGCCGCGGGAGGGCCTGGCGGTTGCGGCCGGTGCACCGAGAGGATCGGGATGTTGGCGAGTAGAGCGACCGCACGATCTTGGCGTTCGAACGTCACCTCGATCTTTTCGCGATCGACTTCGACGTGGCGCGAAATAACGTCGACGAGGTCGCGCTTCATCGCCTCGACGATCTCCGGGCTCAGCGCGAGATGATCCGTCATGAGCACGAACCGCAGACGCTCTTTCGCAGCCGACGCGCTCGGCGGTGCGGTGCTGAAAAAACGGCGTAAGAACTCGATCATGCGCGGCCTCCCCGCAGGAGCCGTTCGAGAAAGTTCTGCTTCTTGAGCTCGACCGTCGGCATCGCAACGTTCTCTCCGGCGACGCGAGCCGCGATCGCATGGTACGCATTCGCGGTCGCGCCGTCGCGACGCAACGCGAGCGGCTCGCCCCGATTCGTCGTGACGATGATTTGTGGCTCGTCTGCGATCACCCCGAGCAGGGGTAACCGCAAAATCGCGTCGACGTCCTCGACGGAGAGCATCTTGCCCTTTTGCACGAGCTGGGGTCTGAGCCGATTGATGATCAGCTGAGGCCGAAAACGATTTCCGAGCAGGCCGACGACGCGATCCACGTCGCGCACGGCCGACACTTCTGGCGTGCAGACGACGATCGCTTCCTGCGCGCCGGCAACGGCATTCTTGAAACCCCGCTCGATCCCGGCCGGTGAATCGATGAGCACGTAATCGAAGCGTTCGCGCAATGTGGCCACGAGCGCGCACATCTTTTCCGTGTCGACGTCCTCCTTCTCCCGCGACTGTGCGGCCGCAAGCAGATAGAGGTTCTCGCTGTGCTTGTCGGGGACCAGCGCGTCGTCGAGCGTGACGCTCTCGTCGAGCACGTCGAGAAGATGATGCGTCACGCGATTCTCGAGCCCGAGCAGAATGTCGAGATTCCGCAGGCCGATGTCCGCGTCGATAAGCGCGACGCGGGCACCGCGTTGCGCGAGAGCCGTCCCGAGGTTCGCGGTCGTCGTCGTCTTTCCGACGCCGCCTTTGCCGGAGGTGACGACGATCGCGCGTCCGAGCTTCGTGATCTCGCCGGTGGTCGCGCGCCGCGCCTTCTCCTCGGCGGGATCGTTGTTCGCAGAGAGGAGATGCATCGCACTATCCTGCTTTCAGGCCCGCGAACAGCCGGCCGAAGAGCCCCTGTCGCGCACCGTTATCGAACGTCGTGAACGGAACGATCTCGCCCTCGAGACGCCGAGCGATCTTCTCATAGACGGCGGCGAGGCGTTTGCTGTCGTCGAGCACGAGCGGCTCGCCGCGATTGGTGGTGTCGATAACCTCTTCGTCGTCGGGAATAACCCCAAGCAGCTCCACGGCGAGCACCTCGCAGACGTCGTCGACGGAGAGCATGTCGCCGCTATGCACCATCTCTGGGCGCAGCCGGTTGACGATCAAGCGAATCGGCAAGGCGCGGTCGGTCAGTTTCCCGACCACGCGATCGGCGTCGCGGATCGCGCTGACTTCCGGCGTCGTCACGAGAATCGCCTCGCTCGCTCCCGCGATCGCGTTGCGAAACCCGCCCTCGATGCCGGCGGGACAGTCGATCAGTACGTAGTCCGCGGCTCGCGCGGCCTGGTCGACGAGCGCGGCGAACTGCTCTTCCGTCACCGCGTCTTTGTCCCGCGTCTGCGACGCGGGCAGCAACCAGAGCGCGGGAAAGCGCTTGTCGCGAATGAGCGCCTGGCGCAGCTGGCATCGCCCTTCTGCAACTTCGACCAAGTCGAAGACGATGCGCTTCTCCAGCCCGAGCACGAGATCGAGATTTCGCAACCCGATGTCGGCGTCGACGAGGATGACGCGCTTGCCCGCCTTCGCGAGCGCCGCTCCAAGGTTCACGGTCGTCGTCGTCTTCCCGACGCCACCCTTGCCGGACGTGACGACGATCTTTCTCGCGCTCAGTTTGACCCCTCCGTGACTTCTCGATCGAGCCGATCGAACGGCACGATGGTAATATGCGCGTCGCGCACGAACGCGACCTCCGGCTGCGCCGGCCGCGATGCGTTCGGCGACTCTTCCGACGCAATGCACGCGGCGATGCGTAGCTGCACGGGGCGAAGCTGCATCGCGTAGACGCGCGCCCGTTCGTCCCCTTGCGCGCCGGCGTGCGCGACGCCGGCGAGCCGCCCGAAGATCAGAATGTCGCCGGTTGCCACGACCTCGGCGCCCGGATTCACGTCGCCCACGACGACGAGATTACCGACGTGGTGCAGCGCCTGGCCGCCCCGAAGCGTCCCCGTATGGTACATGGTCGTGACCGCTTCGACCAAGCGAAGCTGCGGCTCGCGCGACTCGCTGCGGCGCACGCTCGGTTCGCCGCGCTTGCGACGCGCCGCGATGTCGGCACGAGCGCCGGCGAAGTCTGCGACGAGCGAGCGCGCCGAGGGCGAAAGCTCCGGCTCAACGATCGCAAGCGAGAATTCAAGACCCTCGGCGCGCGCGAGCTCCTCGATCTCGGCTCCACCGCGCAGTCCGCGTAGCGCGATGCCGCGCTCGTCGAGGATCGCGCGCAGACGCGCCAGCTGCTCCGCCGCGAGAAGCCGCTCGCCGAGTACTGCGGTCGCGCTGCTCCCTCGATAGAACTCGGGCTGCCTGGCAAGCCGAGCATCCAGCTCTGCGAGCCCTGCGTCGAGATCCTCCTCGGAGAGCACGACCTCGAGGCCCCTGCCGGTACCGCGCAGCACGCTCATCCGGCGCAATTGCTGTCCGAGCGGCCTCTCCTCCCGTGTCGTCCACACGCCGTTCGCAAGTTCTTCGGCTTATCCACACGGAATTCACAGTGGAGCGCGAATACTCTGTGCACATGAAGCCGCTCCGTCGCGTTCTTCCGTTGCCGGTCATCGCAGCGTTGCTGCTCTCCTGCTATCCGGCACGCTCGCTCGCCGTCACGACGCAGCAAGAGATTCGGGCCGGCCAAGCCGAGGACGAGGAGATCACGCGCAGCGAGGTCGTGGAGACCGACCCGCTGCTCAACGCGTACGTTCAGTCGATCGCCGACAAGCTGTGGATGCAAGTCGCGCGCAGAGACGTCCCGTACAACATCAAGGTCATCAAGGCGAGCGACGTTAACTCGTTCGCAACGGAAGGCGGCTTCGTCTACATCGACGAGGGTCTGATCGACTTCGTCCAATCCGACGACGAGCTCGCGAGCGTGATCGGGCACGAGACCGGCCACATCGAGCGGCGTCACGTCGTCACGCTGAACTCGAAGGCAGAGATTCTGGGCATTCTTCTCGGCATCGCATCGATTTTTTCGCCGTTCATCTACGACTTCGGAAATCTCGTCGGCGCGACGGTGATGGCGAAGATGTCGCGTGAAGACGAACTCGAAGCGGACCGTTACGGCTTGCAGTTGATGTCGCGCGCCGGATACGATCCCCACGCGATGCTGACGATGATGGCCCACATGAACGTGCTTGCGGACGAGCACAGCGATCTCGTCGACAAGTACTTACAGGGTCACCCCGATCCGAAGGCGCGCATCGCGCACCTCCTCGGGTACCCGGAACTCGATCCGACCGTCGTCACGGAGCAGCAGCGTTTGGTACAAGCCTTCTCGGACGCCGAGCGCGCTCGGTACTCCTACGCCGCGCTCGACCTCGGCAAGATCTTGCAGTCGGACCCTCACAACGTCGAAGCGCTGCTCAAACTCGCACAAGTGCAGCTCGCGTTGGGACTGACGAACAAGAGCGGACAGACGCTGGCGCAGGCGGCGCAGCTCGGGTCGCCGCAGGCGCGAGCCCTCGTCGCCGTGCGCGAGGCCGAGCTGCGCGAGCTCGAAGACCATCGCCTCGCTCTGCTTCGCCTCGACCCCGACTTCAGCCGGCTCGATGCCACCGTCGACGGCGCGCGTCAGACGCTCGCCGACGCCGCGCAGCAACTCGAAACGCGTCGTGATGAGGCGCGCGATCAGCTCAAAGCCGTTCAGGCGCGTCTCCAGAACGTCTCGTACGAGATGCCGAATCTTGGCAACATCCAGATACGCCCGAACTCGCGAATGGCGGCCGTCGTCAGCAATCTCGAAGCGATGGCGCGCGCGGTCAACAGCGGCGTCGACGACGCGTCGCAAGTGATCGAAAACATCGGCTCCCTTCAACCGGACAAGGAGGGCGGGCTCTTGCTCGGAAGCCGCGAGATCTTGAACGAGATGGCTGCGCCGCTCGCGATGCATCCGGTTCCCGACGACTCGCTCGCGATTCTTCCCTCGTACACGCACATGTTCGGCGAACTCTCGCGTGCCGACGGCGACATGGTTCGCTCCATCGACGCGTCGCGAGCCTCGATGACGCTCATGGATCAAGGCATCGGAGAACTCGACGACTTTCTTCGCGATCTCGACCACGCGTACGTTAGCTTCGGCGACCTCGCCGTTCCGGATTACAACGGCTTGCAGCCGCGCATGAGCAAGGTGCTGCAAGATTTCAACGCGGCCGCGATCGCGGCGTCGCAGGCGTCGCAGCTGTACAACATGGCTCGCGCGCGACAGCTTTCGGTTCGCATCACGCTCCTGGGTCTCGGAGGCTCGTCGCAGCGATATGCGACGCTTCAGTACGCCCTGCAGCAGCGGTTCGACATGAACGGCATCGACTACCACACGATGGTGCGAGAGGGTCTCACGCCGGGCGACGTCGTCGCTGCCACGATTATCGCAGCGGACGTTCAAAGCACGCCGCAGGCAATCGTCGACGAATCGCTGCGAACGCACACGCCCATCGTCGATCTCGCGAACGCACACGGCATGCACGCCTGGCCCCTTGAGATCTTCATGGGTCTGGTCTACCTCGATTACACCGACGACCCAACGAAGGAACTGAGCGGAGCGGCGCCCGGATCGCTGACCGTGGGAATATAGCGGCGGGCATGTCCTCGACGACGATCGGCGCACGCGACCTCTTTGCGCTCGTGCGCAAGGGCATCGACGCGGAGGCGATCGGCGCGCACGTTCGCAAGCCGTTTCGCTTCTTGCTCTGCGGCGACCCCGCACTCGTCGCCGAGCTGCGCGCGCTGCTCCTAAGCGGTCACCCCGACGTCGTTCCGCCGGAAGCGGCTGCGTGCCTCGAAACGATTCCGGCCGACAGGTCGACGACGCTGCTCGACGCAAAGGCGCGCGCCGTACTCTTCTTGGGACGCCCCGGCGATCTCGCTGCCGCGAATCTCGCCCTGCTCGAACCGCTCGGATTGCCAATCCTCTGCATTACCGTCGACGCGCACGCGCAGCCTGCGGGGCCCCCGGCCCCGCCGCTCGGTGGAACCTGGGCCGAATACGTCGTTCCGTCGCTCGCGCCGGCGGCGTTACGCACGCGGCTCTTTGCACACCTCGTCGAGTGCGCGCGCGGGACCGAGATCGCCGTCGGGCGGGCCTTGCCGCCGCTGCGCGAGAGCGTCGCCGCGAAGCTGACGCGCGATGCCGCCGCCAACTCTTTGAAAGTTGCGATCGCGAGTGCGGTCGTCGACCACATTCCGTTGGTCGGCCTCGTCCTCGGAGCCGTGGCGTCTGCCGGCGACATCGTCGCGATTACGGGCATTCAAATCGTCCTGCTCATGCACATCGAAGCGGCGTACGGCAAGGACCCCGACGTCCAACGGCTCTGGAGGCTCCTTCCCGTGATCGGCGGCGGCCTCGGCTGGCGGGCGCTCGCGCGCGAGCTCGCGGGTTTCGTACCCGTCGCGGGCATCGCGATCAAAGGCGCGATCGCCTACGCGGGAACGATCGTGGTCGGCGAAGGCGTTACGTTCTTTTTCGAGCACGGCGACCATATGACGAAGCACGACGCGGCACAACTCTACGAACAGACGAAGAGCGACGCGCTGCGTTTTGCCCGCGACCTCGTCACCAAACTGCGCAAGCGGGATTAGCGAAACTCTACAACCGCTCCAGCAACCCCTCGTCATCCAGGCGCGCGAGATCCGGCGAGACGCGAGGGCGTACGATCGCCGCTAAACTCGCAGCGAGCTCGGCGCGTTTTGCCGCCGGCAACCCGTCGCGCCGTTCCAGGAAGCGAAAGACGATCGCGCGCTCGTCGCCCGATAGGAGGCTGGTGGCCGCGTATCGCTCCGTCGAGCCGGCCCCCGTCTTCGGCGGTGCGACGCGCGATTCGCGGACGACGATCGTTCCGGCGGCGAAATCGCCTAGGCGCTTGTTCTCGGATGACACCAGCGCGCTCACGGCGGCGACGAGGTAGAACCCGAGCAGCCATTCGGCAATGCGAATGAGGTTGCGAATCAGCGCGGCCGTGAAGTCGATCGGATATCCGCCGTCGCGCACGACGCGTATGCCCAAGAGGCGCTTGCCCGGCGTTTGGCCGTTCCAAAGCGTTTCGAAAACGACGAAGTATCCAAAGAGCACACCAAAAGCAACCAAGAGCAGAAACGCCGTATCGAGATTCGTCTCGAACTTCGAGCCGCGGTGCATCCGTGCCACGGCCCAAAAGAACCCCCACAGCAATCCGAAGAGTGCCAGCGCCTGAACGACGCCGTCGGCGACGACCGCCAAGAATCGGCTGCCGAGCCCGGCGAGGGCAAACGCGAATGCGACGCTTTCTGGCGTGCGAACCTCGACGCTACGATCCACCCTTCGCTTCTTCGACGGGACCCCGCGGCGCTACCGGCCAAACCTGACCCATGACGCAGCGCGCGTTCGTGGAGCGCCGTTCCCCAACGTGGAACGAGATGGAGGTGCTCCTCCAGCGAATCGGCCGTCGCGGCGTGCGAGGCGTGTCCCCCTCAGACGTGGAGCGGCTCGGCCCGCTCTATCGCGCGCTCACGGCCGATCTCGCCTACGCGCAGGGCCGTTACGACCGGGAGCTCGTCGAGTACCTCAATCGCACGATCGCGCGCGCCCACGCGCACGTCTACGGTGGCATCGTACCGAGCGGACGCCGGCGCGCCTGGCAGTTCTACGCGCGGACGTTTCCGTGCGAGTTCCGCCGGTCGATCCTTCCCATCGCGCTCTGCGCCGTTATCACCGTTGCGAGCGCCGTCGTCGCCTACGCCGTCATCGGCGCCCGTCCCGACGACGCGTATGCGCTGCTGCCGCATGCCGTCATCCCGCCGCAAATTACGAAGAGCCTGCACGACTCGAACTTCGCCATCGCACGCGACGATCGCCCGCTCGTCTCCGCCGCGATCATTACGAACAATGTTCGGGTCGCGATGATCGCGTTCGCCGGCGCGGCGACGCTCGGCGTCCTCACGCTCTACATCATCGTGCAAAACGGTCTCATGCTGGGAGGGCTCGGCGCAATGTTCGGCGCGGCGGGATTCGGTTGGGACTTCTGGGCGACCATCGCCCCGCACGGCACGATCGAGCTGACCGCTATTCAGATCGCCGGCGGGGCCGGACTTCTGATAGCGGCCGGCGTGCTCGCTCCGGGACGCTTGCGCAGAAAGGACGCGCTGGTGCGCAACGGCCGGCGCGCGGCAGTGCTCTTCGGCGGTGTCGTAACGATGCTCGTGCTCGCCGGAGCGATCGAAGGTTTCGTCTCGCCGTTACGTCTACCAGCCGACGCGCGCATCGCGATCGGCGCCATTGCGGCCGTGCTGCTCGCCGCGTATTTCACGTTCGCTGGCCGCGCTACAACAGGCCGCGCTGTTTGATGCGCAGATAGCGGTCGACGAGCGCAACGCTGAGCGAACGGGCGGGGGCGTCGACGACGACGGCGCCGAGCCGCTCGAGCATCGCGGCTGCGGTGCGGCGCTCGCGGTCGAGGCCGAGCGCGACGTCGAGCCGGTACGCGTCGGCGACGCTGCGGGGCTCGCGCTCCAGTTCGTCGGCGACCGCGGCGTCATTCATGAAAAGGCAGAGGACGAGATGCTTGCGGGCGAGCGCCGAGAGCTCTGCGAGAACGAGACTCTGCGCGATTGGATCGACGACGTCGGTGATGAGCACGACGAGGCTGCGCCGGCGAAGCCGCCGCCCCGCGAAAGCGAGTGCGCGGGCGTAGTCCGCATCTTGAAAGATCGGCTCGAGATCGTAGATCGCCTCGGAGAGGTCGTACAGCGAGGCAGCGGTGGAACGCGGCGAGCGGGCCGTGATGATGTCGCCGGCAAATGCTGCGACACCGACGCGATCGCTCGCGAGGGCCGCGATGGATGCGAGCGAGAGCGCTGCGGTAACGGCGTAGTCGATCTTGCGCTGATCGCCGACGTAGGGCGTCATCAATCGCCCGCAATCAACCAGCAGCATGACGCTCTGACTGCGCTCCACCTCGTATTGCGTCACCATCAGGCGCCCGCGTCGCGCGCTGGCCTTCCAGTCGATCGAGCGGAACGCGTCGCCGGCAGCGTAGTCGCGCAGGCTCTCGAACTCCGTTCCCGCGCCGAGCATGCGCATGCGGCGTAGGCCCGCTTCGACGAAGCGGTTGCGCACGTCGAGCCTTCCGTAGCGCTCTACCGCGGAGAGATCCGGATACACGCGTATCTCCTGCGGCAGCGGCACGCGCGCGCGCCTGCGCAAGAGCCCGAGGCCGTTCTCGAGCCAGACGTATAGCGCCTCGAGCTCGTCGCGCCCGCGCGCGACCGGCACGACCCGCCGCGTAAGCCGCGTCCGGCTGTGTCCCGCGATCCAAGCGGTAACCTCGTCGTCGAGCGCGTGCAGCGTCCGCGCCGGGCTCTCGACGACGCCCACGCGCACCGCAATCGCGGACGCGTTGACGACCGCGTAACGCAGCGTTGCGTCGACGCGCATCGCGAGATGCCCCGGAGGTTCGCGCGCGAACCGCACGCCGCGCGTCCCGAGCACGAGATCGGCGAGCGTCGCAGCCGCAAGCGCGAGGCCGGCGCTCTGCGCGACGCCGGCGAACCACGGCGCGCCCGGCGCGCAGGCGAGCGCGACGGCGATGAACGCAAGCGCGACCAAGAAGCGCGGCGTGAACCAGAGCGGGAGCGTCGTCTTACTCGCGCGGAACCGGCACGGTCGAGAGCAGCTCCGCGACCACGTCGCGCGCGCGAGCCCCTTCGATCTCGGCGTCGGGGCGCACGATCAGGCGGTGCGGCAACACGAACGGCGCCGCGCTCTTGACGTCATCCGGCAACGTGAAGTCGCGGCCCTCGATTGCGGCCGTCGCTTGCGCCGCGAGCAGCAGGCTCACGCCGGCGCGCGGCGATGCGCCGAGCGAAAGCTGCGGATGCCGCCGAGTTGCATCCACAAGACGATAGACGTACGTGCGCACTTCGGGCGAACACGTCACGGCACGCACGATCTGACGCGCGTCGAGGATCTCGGACGCGTTCGTCACGCCGGCGATGCCCGACGCTTCCAAGTCCCGCGCGTCGAAGCCGCCCGCGACCCGCTCGAGGAGCGCAAGCTCCTCGGGCTCGCCGGGATACGATGCTTCGACCCTGACGAGAAAACGATCGAGCTGCGCCTCCGGAAGCGGGTACGTCCCCTCGTATTCGATCGGATTCTGCGTCGCGCAGACGAAGAACGGCTGCGGCAGCTGCACCGGGGTCCCGTCGATCGTGACGCGCGATTCCTCCATCGCTTCGAGTAGCGCGGCTTGCGTCTTGGGTGGCGTACGGTTGATCTCGTCCGCCAGCAGAACGTTCGTGAGAATCGGCCCGGGTCGCAACGAGAACTCACCGCTCTTCGGGTTGAAGACCGTCGTTCCGGTGACGTCCGACGGCATCAGGTCCGGAGTAAACTGGATGCGACGAAACGTCAATCCCAACGCGAGCGCGAACGCACGCGCTGCGAGCGTCTTCCCCGTACCGGGGACGCCTTCGATCAGCGCGTGACCGCCGGCGAACAGGGCGACGAGGAGGCCGAAGCCCAGCCGCTCGCTCCCGACGAGCGAGGCGTCGAGCGCGCCTCGTATCCGTGCGCAGAGGTCGCCGATCATGCGAGCTCCTTTCGCAGACGCGCGTTCAACCGTGCGGCCTCGAGCACGCGGGCGTCGTCTACCGCGGGCCGCCGATTCAGTTCGGCGAGCGCCTCGAGATCCCGGCGGACGTTCGCGTCGCGCGCTCGCACCGGCCGGGCGCCCGCGCGGCGCATCGCATCGCGAGCAAAGCGATCGATCGCCGCGCTTCCCGCGCGCGCGCGCTGCAACAGCGCCGCCATCGACGCAACGTAGGCGCTGGAGTCGCGCAGGCGCGGCGGCTCGAGTGCCATGGGCGGTGCCGACCGAGCGAGGCCGCCGGCGACTGCCAGAACGAGCACTCCTAGCGCGGTCCAGAGCGCGGCGTGTACGCTGTTCGGCAAGACGCCCCACATCGAGTCGCCGCTTGCGTACCCGTGCAGCCGCTCGTCGAAGAGCAATGGGCCAGAACCCGACAGCGTGTCGTACGCAAACCGGGCATTCTGCGCGCGCGCGAGCGACGCGTTGCTGAAAACGCCCGCCGCGGTGATGGCGACGACGCTTCCTCGTCCGAGGCGATATGCGACGGCGACCGGCGCTCCCCGCACGGTCAGCACGCGCTCCACCCCACGGCGCAGGTGCGAAAACGCCGTCGCAAACGGTGCCTCGACTCGGCGAACGCCGTCCGAGAACGGACCCTTCGCCGCACGAACGGCGAACGCAGCAGGCGATATGGACGCGACGGGCGGGAGCGCGAGCGCGCTGCCCGCAAACTGGAGCACGTCGCCCAGCGCGACGAGCCTTCCGCCCGCTCGCACGAAGCGCGCGAGCCGTGCTCCGTCTCCGGGATCGATCCACGACGACGCCCTCGACTGCTCGCCTTCCACGTCGCTCGGTGAAACCACGAGCGTCGCGCGGGTTGCGCGAAGCGTTCCTACCTCGCCCTCGAAGCGATCGACGCGCACACCCTCCCGCCGCATCACCTCGTAGATCGCGCGATATCCGTCTGGTCCCGTGTCGTACGAGGAGTACGTGGAGGGCGGCATCGCCACAGGCCGCGCCAGCGTCAGCGCGACGACGACGGTAAGCCCGGCGACGAGAGCGAACGCATCGCCACGCGCGCTCACCTTCGCGCGCTCGCGTGAAGCGCCTCGTAGCCGCCGCGCGCGCGATTCCACGCCGCAGAGTCGAGCGGACGCTGCGCGTAGACGCCCGTCACGTACGCTGAAGCAATGGCGTTGAACGGCTCCGCCAGAACGGTGTCGCAAACGGCGCGCCGCAGATCGCTCACCGTCGCTCCCGCGTCATCGTCCAGAACACCCCACGTGCCGAGCAGCGCGATCGCGGCGCGCAGCAGCAGCCGGACGGCGAGCGTCGTCTCGCCCCGATCCGCAGCGGCGAACGCGGCGCGCGTCAGACGCGCGTCGTCGCGCTCCGCGCGCATCGTCGCCACCCCGAGGTCACGTCGGCGACGCGCGGCGGAAAAGATCGGAAGCACGCGCACCAGCGCGATGGCACAAGCCGCCAATGCCAGTGCGGCGACGAGCCACGTCAGCGTCATCGCCGCGCCGTGCGCGCCGGGTACGTGCGAGAGCGCGCGTTCGAACGCGTCGACGAGCGCGTTCCACGCGCGCGCAAGCGGCGATTCGGAAACCGTCGGCGCGAGGAGATGGTAGCGAAAAGGTGTCCCGAGCTCGATTCGCGCCGCGCGCGCCGGATCGATCGGAGGCGTCACGGACCGGTGGACGCGCCCAGGCGTTGGAGCGCCATCTCGAGATCCAGCCCTTCGCGCCGGATGCGAACGTCGTAATAGTAGACCGAGTAGAAGACGGTCTGCACCGTGTAGGAGAGCACCGCGATCAGCGTGCTGAGGAGCGCTGCGATTGCCTGCAACCCCGGTACGAAGAGGACGATCATCTCGGCAAAGGCGCTCAGCATGGCGATGCCCCACGCGACGAGCAGTGCGACGATGACCACGACGAAGGCCTTGCCCCATTCCTTGCGATTGAAGACGCGTTCGAAGCCCGACGCGAGCGAGGCCATCACGCCCCTGCGCTCGAGCACCACCGCGTACCCCGCGAACGCCATCGCAACGGCCACGAGGCCGCCGACGACGCAGAACGCGGCGATCGCCGCGATGACGACGAGCACGATCGCCGCGACCACGATCGGCGAATGCGCCACGCCGGGGAACGCCGTTGCTACCGCGATCGCGCCGAAGACCGTACCGACGCCGAGGATCACCAGGATGAGATACGCACCCGCGATCGCGAGAAACGCGAAGGCGAGCAGCCCCAAGAGTTGCGTCCATCGCGAGAACGTCGTCGCTAGGCTCGCGCCGACGCTCGGTTTGCGGCCGGTGTAGATCGCCCCGACGCTTGCGGCAACGGAGTTGAATGCGAAGGGCAAAAGGACGATCGTCGCAAGCTCGAGCGCATAGCCGACAAAGAGCTCGGGATAGGAGATCATCGCTTGCAACGACTGCACCGTCGGCGTCGCGGTCGTCCCCGACGCCGCGTGCCGCAGGACGTTGAAGATGCTCTGAAACTCTCCGGACTGCGCGTCGAGCAAGAAGTACTGCGAGAAGGCAAGCGGGACGAAGATCACGATCAGAACGGTCGACGTGAACGTGACGAAGTTCCGAACGTAGAGCGAGAGCGCGCGGTCGATGATCTCGCCTATGCCGAGGGGACGCAGCAGAACCGGGGCCGATGCATCCATGACGTTTGCGCCTTCTGGAGCATTGCGAGTGCTTCCTCGCGAACGACTCGCTCGATGCTGTTAGGGACGCTCGCGTCTATCCGCCGCTATCCGGTGAAGAGCATGCGCGGCGAGTCGCTGGACTCCGTCGCGGTCGACGAGCGCGGCATTCCCGGAGACCGCGCGCGGCAGCTCGTCGTCGAGAGCGGGCACGCGCGTCTCGGACGCGCCTATCGCGGTAAGGAGAACCAGCGGCTTCACCTCGTCGGCGGCGTCGAGGACGCATTGGAGGACGCGGCGACGCACGGCGTGGAGCTGGGCATCGAGTCTGGCGAGCACTTCTTCGACGACGCCGCGCTGTCGCTGCTCGTCGACCGCTGGCTCGACGCTCTGAACGCGCACGTTGGCTATGCGGTGGAAGCGGAGCGCTTTCGATCGAACTTCGTCGTGAGCGCCGCGCCGGGTTTCACGCTGTCGGAATCCGATCTCACGGATCGAGCGCTGCGCGTCGGCGAGGTGCTCGTACGCGTCAGCAAACCGATCGAACGCTGCGTCGCCGTTACCTACCATCCGGAACGGGACGAGCCCGATCCGCGCATCCTTCGCTACGTCGCGCAGGAGCGCGACGCCGTGATGGGCGTCTACTGCGAGGTGCTGCGCGCCGGAACGGCGCGCAGCGGCGACTCCGTGCGCTTGGTCGAGCGCTGAACGTCGCGCACGATCGCTTCCAGCGCGTCGATGTACTCGAGGAATCGGCGACGCCCGGCATCGGTGATGTGGAGGATCGTCTGCGGACGCCCGGCGCCGGTACGCCGCTCGGTTGCCACAATGCCCTCCTCCATCAATGCATGCAGGTGACGGTTGAGATTCCCATCGGTGAGATCGCACGCACTCTGCAGACGCGTAAACGAGATTCCCTCGCTTCGCGCGACCAGCGTCGAGCAGATCGCAAGGCGCCCGCGCTCGTGAAAGACGCGATCGAGCTTCGCCGCGCTCATGCTTTCACCAGCGTGTCGCGACGTACGAGCATGCCGATCGCCGCCTGACCGACGCCGAACCCCGCCGGAAGCACCCACCACGCGAGCGCAACGTGTGAGGGAACGAAGAGCAGCGCCACGCCGATTGCGAGGAACGTTGCGCAGAGCGGAACGACGCCGCGCGGAAGCATCGTGCGCGACGCGAAGAGGCCGACGCCGTAACACCCGTACCAGACGCCGGGCAAGAGGACGATCTCGCCCCGTGCGAGCAGCGCAAACGAAAATCCGGCACCGAGCAGCAGCGCCGGGAGGATCGAGAGACCGACCGTCCGCGTCTGCCAGCGGTCGCGCGCGCTCGCATCGCTCCAGAACCAATTCAGAATCGCGCCGTAGTTCACGAGCGCGGCGAGCGCCGCGCAGGCGAACCAAATGGCAAAGTAGACGTGCTCCTGGTACGGGCCTTGCGGCACGGGAACCAGACCGCGCTGAACGATTCCGGCGAGCACGGCCAGGCCGCCCGAGATCATTGCGGCGATGCCGGAGTAGCCTTTGAATCGCTGCGCCATAGCCAGGCGCTCGCGAACCTCGGCGATGTCGGAGAGGGCTCGGTCCAGCTCGGTCATTCTTCTACTTTGTACCACAAAGCCGGTGTCCGATCCAGCACCTGCCAGGGGCACTCTCTCGGGCGTGGGAGGCCATGGAGCGAGCGGGCTCCATCAGCGCGGCGCGGCACTGCTCGATCTCGTCGTCGGTGCCGCTGCCGCGCTGGTCGTCTTCGGCCTTCTCGTCGTTCTCCTTCACGCGCTCGTCGTCGCCGCCGCGTCGCGCCACGCCGTCATGCTGGCGCGCACGCAAAGCGACCAGCTCGTCGAGCGCATGCGCAGCGAGGCCTCGAGCGCCTGGAGCATCGCGGTGCCTGCATCGGACGTCGACGGCGATGCCAACGCCGATGGCCACGAGGTAGATTTCGTCTCCGAGGACGCCGCACGCCGCATCTTTCACTGGGCGTACCGTTTCGATGCGGCGGCGCGAACCGTCACGCGCTACGTCGTCGCTGCGGGAGCGTCGCCGGTGCCCGGTCCGTCCGTCGAAGGCATCACGGGATTTACCGCGCGCGTCTTTCCCGCGAGCGCACTCTCCGACGCAACGAGCGCAGTCTACGATCCGCTCTTCGCCGGCACGACCGTCGTGCCGGTGGCGTATGCGTTCGGCGACGGCACGATCGGAGGAAACGCGTTCGTGCAGATCGTGGTCCGTGCCGCGCAGACGTCGCGCGCCGAACTGCTCTCGAGCAGCGTCGCACCGACGCAGTTCACGGTCGTCGTGCGGTACACGCCGCAGCCCTAGCCTGCTAGAGCGTCGTTCGTCCTTCCAGCGATTTTGCGAGCGTGATCTCGTCCGCATAATCGAGGTCGCCGCCGATCGGCAATCCGTACGCAAGACGCGTCACCGCAACGCCGAGCGGCGCGATGACGCGCGAGAGATAGAGCGCCGTGGCCTCGCCCTCGGCGTTGGGATTGGTAGCAAGAATGATCTCTTTCGGCCGCTCGCTGCCGACGCGCTCGAGCAGCTCTCGCAGGCGTACTTGCGCCGGTCCGATCCCGTCGATGGGTGAGATGAGCCCGCCGAGGACGTGGTAGCGACCCTTGTACGCACCGGTGCGCTCGACCGCGTAGACGTCTTTCGCCTCCGCAACGACGCAGATCGTGTTCTCGCGCCGTTCGTCCGTGCAGATGTCGCACGGCTCGCTCTGCGTCAGGCCGAAACAGAGCGAGCAGAAGCGCAGGTTGTCTTTCATTGCGAGGATCGCCTCAGCGAGTGCTTGCGCTTCGTGTCGCGGGCGAGAAAGCAAATAGAACGCGAGGCGCGCGGCAGTCTTCGGTCCGATCGTCGGAAATTTTGCAAACTCGTCGATGAGCGCTTGCAACGGACCGGCGATCGATCCGGTCACGACATGCCCGGAATGCGCATGCCCCCGGTGACGGCGCTCATGCGCTTGTGCGATTCCTCTCCGACGTGCTGCAGCGCGTCATTCGTCGCGACGACGATGAGGTCTTCGAGGGTCTCGACGTCGCCGGGATCGACCGTTTGCGGATCGATCTTCACCGATTTCACGCGCTGGTCGCACGTCATCTCGACGCGGACCGCTCCTGCTGCAGCGCAGCCCGAGACGACGGTCCCGGCCAGTTCCTCCTGGACTCGCAGCATCTCGGCCTGCATCTTCTTGACTTGAGCCATCATGTTCGCGGGATTCATCATCTCTCTCGTATCACTTCACTTGCGTAATCGAACAACTCGTCGGGATCTTCGGACTCCGGCGCTGCGGCCGTCGCGCGGACCGAGCCGTCGACGCGAACCTTTACCGCAAGCGCGACGCCCAACACGTCTTCGATCGCTCGCTCGATCAGCTTCGCGTGCTCCTTGAGCGCGTCAGCGATCCATGGTTCCGGTAGCCCAAGCGTGATGGCGTTCGCGTCCACGGCCTCAACGACCGCTCGGGAGAGCGGGGCGCGTAGCGACTGTCGCTGCCCTTCGGCCTTGGATCGAATGCTCTGCCACGCAGCCCGCACGTGCTGCAGCGAAAGATCTCCCGGGCTCTTCGGCTTCGCTTTCTGCGGTGGCGCAGACGGCGCTTTCGCGGGCGTTAGCGCCTCTGGGCGTTTGGGAGGCGCGGCGTCGGCGCCGTCTTGCTGCTCGAGCATGAAGCGCAGTAGCGCCGTCTCGAGCTCCAAGCGAGGGTTCCCACCCAGGCGCGCGAGCGCAAGAGCGTCCGAGAGGACGCGCAACGCGCGCACGATCCGCGCCTGCGACAGATCGGGTGCGATACGCATAGCTCGCGCCGCGTCCTCCGGGGCCAGATCGCGTGCCAGCAGCTCCGGGTCGACCCGAGCCACGAGCACGTTGCGAAACTCCGCGACGAGCGTGCGGGTCAAGACCGCGAGGTCCGCGCCCGCGTCGCTTGCCGCTTCGATCGCCCGCAACGCCGCCGAGGCGTCCCGCGCGAGCACCGCGTCGACCAGCGCCGCTGCTTGCTCCCGCCCGGCGGAGCCGAAGGCGAGATCGATCGTCCCGGTGTCGATCGTGCCTTCCTTGCCGCCGAAGGCCGCGGCTTGCTCGAGCATGGTGAGCGCATCCCGCAGCCCGCCGTCGGCACGATATGCGATGGCCGCCAACGCCGCATCGTCGATGCGGATGTTTTCCGAGTGCGCGATCTCGCGCATTCGCGCGATCATCACCGGAATCGCGATACGGCGAAACGCGTACCGCTGACAGCGCGACAGGATCGTCACGGGTAGGCGCTCTGGCTCGGTTGTGGCGAGGATGAAGACCGCGTGCGGCGGCGGCTCCTCGAGCGTGCGCAGAAAGGCGTTGGCACCTTCTTTCGTGAGCATGTGCGCCTCGTCGATGATATAGACTTTCATCCGCATGGCAGACGGCGCGAACTTGACTGCATCGCGCAGCGCGCGAATCTCGTCGATGCCGCGATTGCTGGCGGCGTCGATTTCAAGAACATCGAGCGCGGTGCCGTCCACGATCGCCCGGCAGTTCTCGCAGGTGTTGTCGGGCGTCGGGGTCGGTCCGGCAACGCAGTCGATACAGCGCGCGAGAATCTTCGCAGCCGAGGTTTTCCCGGAGCCGCGCGGCCCTGAAAAGAGGTAGGCATGGGCCAGTTTCCCGGCCGCAAGGGCGCTCGTGAGCGTGCGAACGACCGTGTCCTGGCCGACGAGCTCGGAGAAGCTCTTCGGACGCCACACTCGGTACAGGGACATGCTTAAAAGCTACGCAGCAGCGTTTGGAGGTGCCTGCACGAGGGTAGACCCTCAACATCGCAACCCTAGCGCTCGATACTTCGTATTAGAGAGAGAGCGGGGGGTTGACTCTTCTGCGGCATTTGAATTATCGCTTCGAGCGATGACCGAGTATAAATTGAGCTTCATGAATAGGGTGGATCTGAGAAGGGCGCTCGCCGACAAGTTCGGTTTTCAGCGCTTCTATCCGGGACAGGAGGAGGTCGTTCTCCGCGTCCTCGGCGGGAAAGATACGCTTGCCATTCTCGCGACGGGCGCGGGAAAGAGCCTCACGTACCAGTTGCCGGCGCTTCTCCTCGGGGGCACGACGGTCGTCGTCAGCCCGCTCATCGCCCTCATGAAGGACCAAGTCGACATGCTGCGCGAGCGCGGCATCACGGCGGTCGCCGCCCTGAACTCGACCCTCTCCGAAGATCAAGAGCTCGCCTCTCGCCGCCGCATCGCCGCCGGTGAAGTGAAGATCGTCTACACGACGCCCGAGAAGCTCGAGGACGAAGCGTTCCTCACGCTCCTGCGCTCGATCGACGTCCCGCTTTTCGTCGTCGACGAGGCGCACTGCATCAGTCAGTGGGGCCACGATTTCCGGCCCGCATATCTCGCGCTCGGTCACGTGATCGACCGGCTCGGCCGTCCCTGCGTCCTTGCGTTGACTGCCACCGCTACTCCGGCGGTGCGGGAGGACATCCTGCACCAGCTCGGCATCGAGCACGTCAAGCCGATCGTCAAGGGCTTCGACCGTCCGAATCTCGTCTACGAGGCACGCAAGGCCGAGAAGGAGAGCGACAAGCTCAAGCTCTTGGCACGCCTTTTCTCCGGTACGCAGGCGCTCAAAGGAACGGGCATCGTCTACACGGCGACGATCAAGAACGCGCTCGAAGTGCAGCGGTATCTCGTTGAGGAGCTGCGCGTTCCGGCGGCCGTCTACCACTCCAAGCTGCACAAGGAAGATCGCACTACCGTTCACGAGCTCTTCATGGACGAAAAGATTCGTGCCGTCGTTGCCACGAACGCCTTCGGTCTGGGCATCGACAAACCGAACATTCGATTCGTCGTCCACTACGATTTACCGGGATCGATCGAAGCCTACACGCAGGAAGCGGGCCGCGCCGGACGCGACGGCGAGGCCTCGCGTTGCATCCTCGTCTATCGCATGAGCGACACGCGCGTCCAGAACTACTTTCTCACCGGAAAGTATCCCGATATCGAGGAAGTGCAGCGCGTGTTCGGAACGATCCAAGTCTTCGGCGACCAAAGCGCCGGCGTGTCGATGACCGACCTTCGCAAGATTCTCCAGCTCCCACTGACCAAACTTAAAGTGATCCTCGCGCTGCTAAAGAAGTCGGGCTACCTCGAACCCCTGGGACGATCCGCGTACGGCCTTACCGAGGCCGTGCGAAAGAATCGCGATCTGGTGTTGAGCCTTGCGAACTACGAAACGAAGAAGTCGTACGACCAGAGCAAGCTCTCGATGATGCTGCAATACGCCGAGAGCGGCGTCTGCCGCAGGCGTTTCATCCTCAACTACTTCGGCGAAGACTTCGACACCGTCAACTGCGGCGCGTGCGACAACTGCCTGCGCGCCCTGGCCGAGGGCGTAAACGAGGGCTTGGTCGTCGGACCGTTCAAGATAGCCGACGTCGTCTTTCATCCGAAGTTCGGGACCGGAACGGTCGAGCGGATGGAGCGGGACCTCGTAACCGTGCTCTTTCCGAGCTTCGGCTACAAGACGCTCCTCGCCAGCGCCGTCAATCGCAGCGAGCCCAAGATCGCCTAGGCAGCCTTGCGCTCCTCGCCCGGAGCAGGCCTCGATACTTCACCACGGAGGAGCTTCTTTGAGAAGAGGCATCAAGTTCTTTGGAGCGCCGCTAGCGCTCGCGTGCGTTCTCGTCGCAGTCTCTGCGCACGCTTTCGGTCAGGTGGCGCCCGCACCGAGCGCGACTGCCGCGCCACCTTCCGCCGCGACGCCGAGTCCGGTGCCGACCGCGAGTCCCGCGCCGACCGCGAGTCCAACGCCGACCGCGAGTCCGACGCCGCCGCCCATCACCGTCTCACCGGAAGCGGCGCAGGCACCCGTCGGGATTTCGACCCAGCTCGCCGTCGGAAGCGCCATCACCCCGATTACCGCGGTCGCTCGCGATCCGTCGCTCGTCGACGTCGCCGTCGACGAGCAGACGCAGACCGTGACCTTGACCGGAAAGGTACCGGGAACGACGGTCGTAACGATCGGCGACGCGCGCGGTCTCACCACGGACGTTCCGGTGACCGTCGCGTACCAGGCCGGGAGCATTCCGTCTTTTCTCGAGCTTCGCATCACCGGTAACCCCGCATCTGCGCAGTTCGTTCGCGCAGCCGTAGCGAGCGCCGTCGCAGCGGCGGTCGTTGCGCGCCCCGGCGCTCAAATCGTCGTCGGTCCCGACGACGTCAGTTTCGACGGAACGCTGAATGAAGACGACGTCGCCGAGGTCGCTGCGAACGTGCTCGTCCAGGGCGAACAGTATTTCAGCGTCAACGAAACGACGCGCGCGCGCGTGATCGACGTGGCCGCGCCGCGCATCGCTCCGGACCGGCTGATGGTCAGCGACTTTCCGGAATCGCTCACCGAAAACGGCGTCCTCTTCACCGCGGATCTCCGCCCCAGCGCCCCGTCGCGCTTTCTGTTTTTCCACTACGATCCGCCGGCGCAACCCGATCGGCGCATCGTTCTCAGAGCGGAGAACGACGCCGACGAGCCCGCACTCGTGCAGTTCATCCAAGGCATGGGGCCGGCGACGACCAACGAAATGGAGACCGGCCACGACGCCGACACGACCTTCCTCGTTCGCATGATTCAAAACGAGGGGCGGCTCATCACGATCGGCGCGCACGCGTCGAAGAATCTCGTCGAGGCCGATCTGCCGCACGGTACCGTCATCAGCTCGCTGCTCCAGCTCCGCCTGCTCTCCGGCGACCACATCCGCCTGACGCTCGTCGCGCAGAACGCCTCCGACGATCCCGACGCTCCCATCACGCAGACGGATCTGCTCGTCGGCGCGCAGCGCCACGCACGCGGCATCTACACCGTGCCGGAGTTCCATCAAGAGTGCGCGTGGAACGTCGACGATCCGTATCTCGAGCTTCGCGTCGGGCAACTGCCGCTTCGTAACACCCTACAAGGCGAGGCTCTCTCGGGCGATTACGGCGTGCTGCAGTCCTTCGTCGTCACGGTCCAGAACCCGACCGCGCAGCCGCAGCCGATCGCCATCTACGAAAATCCGCGCGGCGGGAGCGCGACTGGAACGTACCTCATCGACGGAGTCCTCGTCCAGTCGCATCAGGTGCCCGCATTCTCGCGTTACAAGATTCGTCAATACGTCGTTCCGGCGCGCGGCTTCGTGCGCATCACGATCGAGACGATGCCCGAGGGAGGATCGAGTTACCCGCTCGATTTGATCTTCGCTCCCGACGACGGCAGCGTCCCGCCCGGAGCTCCCGGATCACCGGTCTACTAAAACGGCTCGATAGATCTCGCGAACCTTCGCAGCACAAGCGCTCCACGAGAAGCGCCGCACGCACCGTTCCCGCGATGCCGCCGCAATCCCATCTCGCTCGCCGTCGATGGCGCTCGACAGCGCGCCCGCCCAACCGTCGGCGTCCTCGAGCGCGACGGCCAGCGCGTCGGAGCCGGCGACCTCCGGCAGAGACGCTCGGTCGCTGACCACGCACGGTAGGCCGGCGCAGAGCGCCTGCGCGGCCGCGTAGCCGAAGCCTTCGTAAAGCGATGGAGCGGCCGCAACGGCCGCCGTCGCGTAGAGATCGAGCAGCGCGCCGCGCGGTACGTAGCCGCGGAACTCGACGCGGTCGGCAACGCCGAGCTCGCGCGCCGCTGCGACGCACGCATCGCGGTACGGCGTCGCTGGGCCGACCGCGACGAGCCGTGCGTGGGGAAGCCGCGGCAAGAGACGGATCAGATGCTCGAGATTCTTGCGCGGTTCGATGGTGCCGACCGCGAGAATCGTCTGCCGGTCGCTGCTCCTGCGCACGCGTGCGAAGTCGCTCGCGACTCCCGGTGCGATCACGTGTACCCGCGTTGCATCGATGCGGCTCGACACGTCGAGCAACTCCGCGCGGGAAAACGCCGAATCGGTCAGCACGGCCGCCGCGCGGCGGTATCGTGCGATCGAGAATGCTCCGAAGTAGCGGCGTGCGTACCACCGCGCGTGTCGCTGCACGCGCATCCACGCAACGTCGTGTACGGTGACGACGATCGGCATGCTCGACGCAAGCGGCACGGTGCCGGAGGCGCAGTGCAGCAGCGCGGCGCCGCTGCGGCTCGCCGCCTGGGGGAGCAGTACTTGATCCCACAGCACGCGACGATCGAATCGCCAAGGATCGATCCGCCGGTCGCGCAACTCGACGACGTCTTCGCCAACGTCGCGCAATGCGTCAACGAGGCCGCGTACGTACTCGCCGATGCCCGTTGCGGTGCCGACAGTCAGTTGCGCGTCGAACGCTACCCTCAACGCGAAGGCCGAATACGCGCGCGGGCGATCGCCGCCAGCCCCGCGATCGCGCTGGAACTTTTCGGGTCGACGCTCAAGACGCGATGATACCAGCGTCGCGCGGCGACGACGTCGCCGAGCGACAGCTCCTGCGCCGACGCCGCCAGCAGATACTTCTCGGAGAGCGGCGACAACTCGACCGCAGCGATGTCGTCTCCGAGCGCTCGCCGGCGCCACGCGACGCGTTGCGCGCCGGCCGCTCTCGCCGACGCCGCTTCTGCAAGGTTTCCCATGGTCCAGCAGGCCTCGGCAACGGCATCCGGGTGCGTCTGGAGCGATCTGAGACGGTCGCGAACTCGACGCTCGACGGCATAGGCGCGGGCCGGATCCGATCGCGCCAGACCGAGCACGTAGTGCTGCAGCGCGGCGATGTCCGGAGCCGCAAAGAAATACTCTATTGCGAGTACGCGGTCGCCGCGCGCGAGCGCGATACGTCCCAGCAGCTCGTTACGAATCGGCGTCGGCGGAAGGCGCAGAGCGTGGCGCAGCGCGCCCGCGTGGCTGCCGCGAGCGGCGTCGTATTCGGCGAGCGTCGCCTCCACGTACGATGCCGGGGCGACGCGGTCGAGCGCGCGATAGATCTGCAGCGCCGCTGCGATGGGTACGCGCGTGGGAAGCGTTCCGGGTGCTGCAGCGCTCGCGCAGAACGCGTCGGAGGCGAACTGAACCGCACCAAACCAAACGAGAACGACCGCGACGGCGGCGCTCGCGACGACGCGCACCATGGGACTTCCTAGAACTTGACGGTTAAGTTGAGATTTTCGCGCAGCTGCGTGAACTCCGCCGGCATGAGATTGTCTTGATAGCGATATTGCTGCGCGGAGAACGAGAGCGCGCTGGACAGGCGCGGGAAGAGGAACGTGACGTTACCGGTGTACGTGTCGTTGCGCGCATCGAGCCCGTCCACGGTGGTCGGCAAACCGTATCCGGTCATGAGACGTTCCGTGTTGTATCCAAATCCGAGAAGGAGACGCGGCGCGACCGGAACGGCGAACGCGGCTCCGATGGAGGAGCGGTTCACGCCGGAGTAGCTCGGAACGAACACCGGCAGCGTATTGTCGATACCGGAGCTCGGCGTGGTTCCGAACGCGGCGTTGACCCCAGCCAAAACGCGAAGGTTGCCGACGCGCAGGGAGACCGGTAGTTGAACGCTCTGCGCGAGACCCGACTCGGGCGCGGCGGGACCGCCGAGCGCGCTTTGGGTCACGAACGCGGGGATGCTGCTCGTCGAGACGCTCGAGAACGAGAAGGCGCTGGCACGCGCGTTCGAGGCGAAGAGCGTCGGGGGAAGCGCTTCGTAGGCCGACGTCACGGGGGCCGCTACCGGCTCGCGCATCGAGACGCCGAAATGCCGCTGGGGTGACTGGCTCACGTACGTACGCGTCTGCGCCGGGACAACGGCAAAGCGCGTCGGCACGGCAAGCGGCGGTGCTTGAACGAGCCCACGAGCCGCGGCTTGAGGCGGGGTCACGATGCTGACGACGAACGCGGCCGTGCGCAGCGGCGACTCGCTGCGAGCGTCGAGATTCGCAACGTCCAGCCTGGCCCCAGCGTCGGACGTCTCTCCGAAGACGCGCATCCAAAGCGTCGTGCGAAGATCGGGTGCGGGGGAGAAGAGCGTGGAGGCATGCGCGAAGACGGGCGCGACGACGAGCGTTGCAGCCGCCAGCAAGCCGATGAGGCGACGCATCTTTCCTCCTTCCTCCCCGGGTCCCAACACTACGACGGCTGGGCCGTTTTGCCTTCGTGGCAGGCAACCCAACGCCGAGCGATGATCTCCGCTGCGTAATCGTCGATCGGCCTCGGGGGGAAGCGTAGGCCAAGGGGAAGCAGGCGCTGCAGACCAAGCGCTGGGTTCTCGGCGTAGTAGAGCCGGCGGGCCCGCAGCGTGGTCTCCCGCTCGTCGACGAGGCGCACCGGCAGGCCCAGAGGCGCGAGCGCCGCGGCAATCTTCCCAGCATTCGTCCCGGCGCCCAGTGCGAGAACCTCGACGGAGTGCTCCAGCACGAGCATCGCCAACCTTCCGTACAGCTGTTCGACCGGCTCGATGCCCCGTGTGAGAACGACCCCCCGATCGCTGAGCAGCGCGTATCCGGCTTTACGCATTCCCGGGTCTACGCCGAGAACGCCGCTCACCTGCTCCTCTGGGGAACCAGCACGATCGCGATGGAGATCGCGCCGGTGTGCGGATAGATGTCGTCCGCTGCGTACGCGGTGAGGTAGTAGAGCCCGCCGCGACCGAGCATCTGCTGCATCTGCGAGACGTCGGGGACCAACTCCGTCGGCTGCACGTAGGTCGCCAAGTACGGCGGCATGTGCGCGTACTCGGCATTGATCGTGACGTGGGCGAATAGCTCGCGCAACGCGATGTTGATGTTGGCGCCACTGTTTCCCGGGATGTCGATCTGGGCGACGAGCTGGCCGCGAGAGAGGACGCGAACGTCAGGTACCGCGTTGAGCGAGAAGTGGAAGGCGTCGTTGGCAAAAAGATTCTGATCGGATACGGCGGTGACCATCACGTTGGATTGCGCGAGCTCGCCCTGCAACGCCGGGTCGTTCAAGAAGTCGTGCAGCGTCTTGTCGACGTTGTGCGGGATCAGGTACGGCCTCAAGCCCCAGCTAGGATACGTCGCGTTGATGTATTTGACCGCCTCCGTGTAGAAGGCTTTGAGCTGCCGCTCGCGCTGGGATTCGGACTGCGACTGCAGCAGGATGAGGCGGAAGGGCGTGATGAGCTCGCCCGTGGGAAGGACGAGGCGGCCATTGGCGACCTTCGCCTCGAGTTGTTGCTCGCGCTGCTGCAACGTCGCGATTTGAGAGTTCAATGCGGATAACCGGAAGAACGCCGTCTTCACCTGTTGCGACGCAAGGATGGCGACGAGCGTCACCACCAAGGCGATTACCACGCCCGTCGCGACGGCGATGATCGTCGACGTGTAGCGGGGGCGGATCCCGAAGAGCGTCAGCCGCCGGCGCCCGACTTGGTGGCCGACGCGGTCGCCCACGTACGCGACGCCGCCCGCAATGACCAAGATGATCGACACGTTGCCCGCGCCGCGAATGAAATCAGCCCATGTCATGCTAGATAGCCGCCGCCTTTCGGACGCGCGCCAAGCCGATGACGGTGAAGATGACGTTGGGCATCCACGCCCACAATGGTGCAAAAACGGTTACGGCCTCGCCGACGAACGAAAACACCGTCATCACGACATAATAGACGAAGACGATCGCAACCGCGAGCCCGAAGCCGAGGCTCGCGCCTGCACCCCCTCGGAACGAGCGCAATCCGAATGGAATGGCGATCAAGACGAATACGAAGCAAGCGAAAGGCTGGGCGAGCTTTTCTTGGTACACCGTTACATACTTGCGCAGCTCAGTCTCCGTCAGCTGACCCGTCGAGATGATGCTCGCGATTTGCGCGCGGCTCATCTGTTGCGGGTCGTCGTGAGAAAGCCGCTTCACGATATCGGTTGGCTTCTCTCCGAGATCGACCTCCTGCTCGGGAACGTCGGGCTCGGAAATCGTCGAGCCGTCGGCATTGAAGCGATACGCGCTCGCATTGCGCAGGATCCATTCGTCTGCCGCGAACTCCGCTTGCTGGGCAAAGATGATCTGCGTCGGGGAGCCGGCTCGGTCGTATTGGATCAAGGTCACGTTTGACAAGGCCTGCGAGTGAGGCTCGTAGGCCGTCGCGATCGTTACCTGGCGCCCGCCGCCGGGCAGCGGCGCAGACACCGTCAGGTCGCGATTGAATGCGCTCGTGTGGTTGAGGGCCTTCGTCTCGATCGCCGAGACTTCGTCGTTCGCAAACGGGACGACCCCTTCTTGAAACCCGTACATCACCACCGACATCACGAGCCCCGCAAAGAGGAGCGGCACGATGATCCGCGGGAACGTGATTCCGCTCGTTTTCATGGCGTTGATCTCGCTGTCGCCCGAGAGACGCTGCATCGCGAGCAACGTCCCCAACAGCAGCGCCATCGGGATCACGAATACGATCTCTCCCGGCAGCTGCCAGAGAAAGAGCCCGACTGCCGTCCACAACGCCACGTGGTCTTCGCTGACGAGGCGACCGGTGGCGAGCATCTGCGTCGCGGCAAACACGGTCGTGAAGGCGAAGAGTCCGAAGCCGAACGGGCCGGCCAGCTCGGAGAGCATGTAGCGGTCGAGGATCGTCGGCCTCTTCGCAAAGAGTACGCGCAGGCGCGGCAGCATACGAGCGGTATTCAGAGGCGGAAACTCTCGCCCAGATAGAACTTGCGCGCGATCGGCGAATCGAGCACTTCCTGCGCGCTGCCCGAGACTTCGATTCGACCGTTGTTCATGATGTAGGCACGGTCGACGATGGCCAACGTCTCCCGCACCTGATGATCCGTAATCAAGATGCCGATGCCGCGGTCTCGCAACTGCCGAATCATCGCCTGAATGTCCGCGACGGCGATGGGATCGATTCCGGTGAAGGGCTCGTCGAGCAGCAGGAAAGACGGGTCGATCGCGAGCGCTCTCGCCACCTCGACGCGCCTGCGCTCTCCGCCCGAGAGCGCGTCGCCACGCGCGTTGACGAACGCGCGCAAGCCAAACTCTTCCAGCAGCTCGGGAAGCCGGCGCTCTTGTTCTTCCCGTGAAACCCCGTTTTGTTCCCAGATCAGCCGAATGTTGTCGCCGACCGAAAGCCGGCGAAATATCGAGTTTTCCTGCGCGAGATACCCGATCTTGTTACGGGCGCGCTCGTACATCGGGCGACTCGTCAAATCGATTTCCTTCTCGCCGTCGAAGAGCAGCACGCTGCCGCCGTCGGGCTTGACGAGTCCGACGGTCATATAGAACGTCGTCGTCTTTCCTGCACCGTTGGGGCCGAGCAATCCGACGACCTCGCCAACGCGAACCTCCGCGCTCACGCCGTTGACTACGGTGCGCTCGCCATACCGCTTGACGAGACCGCGAATGCGTATCGTCCGCTCGCTCACTGCATCCTCGCGTTGGTCAGCGTGATGTCGGTATCGACGCTATTGCCGGTGGCGCGCATCCCATGCCCGTCCGTGATGATCACGTGCCCTTCGCCGTGTACCCTCTGCGTCGACCGATCGTACCGTAGCCGGTCGCAGCGCAGCATCATGCCGGTCGCGGTGCGCGCGCGAACGGCGTCGGCGAGCGTGATCGTGTTCTGCGCTTCATCGACGATCGCTTGCGAAGCGTCCGCAGCAAGCCGTGCGCCGTTCTTGCCGTAGAAGGTCACGTGTACCTGAAAAAACGTCGCTACGGAGGTTCCCTGCGCGCCGCTGCTCTCGTACGAGTGCGCGATCAGATCGTACTCCTTTTGGTTATTGCGCTGCCGCATCGTCCACCGAACCGGTTGACGCGCCGTCCCCGTGCCGGTAATGTGCAGCCACGGTCCCCGGCCGCGATGGACCGGAGAGGGCGCAGGTGAGGCCATTTGCGCGGGCCCGTGCGGGCTGCAGGCAGACAGCCAGCAGGCGACGCCGCAGAGCAACGCAATATCGCGACGCACGCTAGGACGCGTCCCGTTCCATCAGGCCGTCGCGCGCCGTTGCCAGAGCAAACGCCATCGTCGGCAGCCATAAACCGAAGATCACCACACTCACGGTATCGATGAGCCCTTGCACGAGCGTCCCCGCGAGTCCCGCCGCGCAGGCAAGCGCGATGACGGCGTTCCGCGGCTCGGCGGTCTCCATGCGGCGGCGCAGCTCGGCAACGAAGCGCCACCACGTCCAGGCTGCGGCGGCGAAGCCAACGATGCCGATCTCGGCCAAAAGCGTCAGATAGACGCTGTGCGCGTGAAATGCGATCGCATCTCCGTCAGGCGTACGCACGAGCGCGTAGAGATGCGAGAATTCGAACGGTCCGACGCCCGTCAATGGAAAGCGGTCGATCACCTGGAAGGCAGCCTGCCAAATCGAGATCCTCGTGTAGTTCTCGCTGGGGTTGTGCGCGACGTTGAAGAGCAAGAGCACCGCACCAAGGCCCGCCACGACGATCGCCGACGCCGCAAGCATCCCCGGTCCCCACGCGCGCCGCCGCATCGCAACGAAAAACGCGATCGCAGCCGCGAGTCCCATCCACCCGGCACGCGAGAACGTCAAGACGAGCGCAATCGCTCCGCACAGCAGCGCGCAGAACGATGCGACGCGCAGCGCACGACTGCGCGTCGTCACGGCCACGCCGTACGCGATCGGCAGCAGCACCACGAGGTAGCCCGCCAGCTCTCCCGGTAGGACGAAGGTTCCGATCGCGCGTCCGTGTCCGATGACGTACTGCGCGACGGGGCGCCGGATCGCAACCATGACGATGGCGGCGAGCGATGCGACAACGCACGCCACCATCATCGACCACACCACCGCGCGCGCCACGCCGGGGACGCGATAGTAGCGAAGCGTCGAGAGATGCCAGACGGCGCCGAGCCCGAAGATCGCGATGAAAATCGCGCCGGCGCGCGGATCGAAGCCGAGCAGCGCCGCGAGGACGGCAGCGCCGAGCCATGCGAGCAGCGGCAACAAGGTTGGCGGTGCTTCGCGCGGCGGCATCCAAAGGCGCGCGAAGAAGATCGCACCGAGCACGCCCAGCAATGCGAGCAGCCCGGCGGCCACCGGCACCGGCACGAGCGAGATCCCAGGCGGCTGAACGTACGTCAGCATGATGAACGCGGGGAAGAGCGGTACTGACGCATTGACGAGCGCGAAGGGCGCTGCGGTAAGGACGCGCATTCTACGCCGCTTCCCCCGCGAGCGCGACGACGCGCTCCGCAATTCGCCGAGCTCCGCCAGGCCTTCCCATGCGCTCGCGCCCGAAGGCCCCCAGACGAGCGCGGCGCTCGGGATCGTCGAGCATCGCCCGCAACTCTCTTACCGCCGCGTCGAGATCGCCGGAGACCATCACCAATGCATCGCCAAGCAGTTGCGTCTGCCTGCGGCGGTACCATCCGTGCGCGCGGTCCGTCTCTCGCGAAACGGCAAGCACGGGCAACCCGGCAGCGACCGCAGCTTCATTTGCCGTTCCCGCTTGCCCGAGCACGACCGTGCTGCGCTGCAGCAACGCACCGGCGTCGCCACGCCACGCGCGTGCCAAGACGCGGTCGCCGTGGAGCACTTCGAACGGGAGTGCCGGCAGCGGCGTCGGCCGAACCGCGTACGCGGGCGCCAGAGCCGATGACATCTGTGCAACGTCGACGTTCGGCGCCAGCGAGAGCACCGCCCCGACCCCCGGGCACTCGCGCGCGACCGCGGCCACGACGTCCATGAGAAAGGCCGCGTTGCCGTACGCCTCTGCTCGGCTTCCGGGGAGGAGCGCGACGACCGCTTCGAACCCCTCGATCGCCGGCGCGAACGCCGCATCGTCCCCGTGCTCCGCGAAGAGATCGACGATCACGTTCCCCGGCGCCTCCGCCGCAACGCCGTGCCGTCGAAGGTCCTCGGCGGTCGCTTCGTCGCGCACGAAAATACCTTGCGCCCGCCGCAAGACGCGTCGCTCGCCGGGGCCGTAGCGCGCGGTGAGCACGCTTTTCGCCGTTCCTACGAAGACCGTGCGCGAGCCGGCGCACAGTGCCATCCACAGCGCGTACACGTCGCCCGTCGCGATCACGGCGTCGTACCGCCCGCGCCATGCCCGCAACGAGCGCCACTGGTCGAGCGTCAGGCCGAGGAGCCCCGCGCGAAGATCGCGCAGGATGTTCGGAACGTTGCCCATGGCGATCAGCCCCCCGCTGGGCATTCGCCGTCGCGGTCCCACGTCGCGCGCATGTCGCGCCGGGATATCTCCGACGAGCGCGAGATGCTCGAGCTCGATCGCGGCATCGAGGCCGTGCAGCTCCGCCGCGATGCGATCCGCAATCGCAATCTCCCCGTGCCCGTTGCTTACAAAAAGGACGCGCATCGCTCGCTACCCCGCATCCAAGAGCGGCAGCAGATCGAACCGCGCAATGCGATGACGACGACGCGCGCCGTCGTATTCGAGCTCGGTCCGAGAGACGTATCTGCCGTATGGCCCTGCGTGGACGATGGGAACGTCTCCAACGTACTCGGGCTCGAAGAGCGTGTCGTGACTGTGTCCGCCGAGAATGAGGTCGATGCGGGGCACGGCGGCCGCGAGCGCCCGATCGAGCCGGAGGCCGACGTGGGAGAGGACGACCAGCGCGTCCCCCTGGGGAATCGTCGCGGCGTATGGCGCGATCGCGTCCGCCGGCGGCAGGAAGCGCCAGCCGAAGACGCGCTCCCAGAGGCTTGCGACGGGATACTGCATGACGAGCAAGCCGAGGACGTGGGTGCGAGGCATCGTCGCGTCGCCGCCAAGGACGAGCGACGAAACGAACGGCAGCGCGCGCCCCTTCGTATCGCAAAGGTTCGTACAGACGAGCGGGTGGCGCATCGCGCGCGCGCGCGCGCGCAACAGCGCGAAACAATAGTGGAACTCTCGATTCCCGATCGCTTGCGCGTCGTACCCGGCACGGTCGATCTCCGCGAGAATCGGCTCGCTCCGATGATAGACGCTTTGACTGCCGCGCAACGAGTCGCCGCAGTCGAAGAGATATCCCGGGCGCTCGGCGCGCAGGATCTCTAAGCGCGAGGCGAATCCCCGGCGATCGTGCAGGTCGGACGTGTGATAGATACGGGTCATGGCACCGGGCGCGCGCAGGCGGCGAGATCGACGGCAAGCTCCGCGCAACGGTGTAAGGCATCGGCGGATCCTAGTGCGGCGCGTACGCGCGCGAGCCGATCGCGTGCCGTCTGCGGATCGGTCAGCATCCGATCCATCGCGCGCGCAAGCGCCTGCGGCGTCGCATCGTCTTGAAGGTACTCCGGCACGATCTCTTCGCCGGCAACCAGATTCGGAAGCGTGATGAAGCGCCCGCCGTAGATCCTGCGCCGTATCCGCCGTCCGTACCATACGACCGCGCGGGACACGACGTAGAGCGCAATCGTTGGAACGCCGAGCAAAACGCTCTCGAGCACCGCGGTTCCCGATGCGGACCACGCGGCGTCTGCGTCGCGCAGCGCCGCGCGGACGCCCGGCTCCACCCGCGCATCGCGCAGGCCAGCGCGTGCGACGGCGCCGTGCAACGCGCCGGCCGCGCGCGCGTCGGAGGCCGCAAGCGTGGCGCGGACGTTGGGGCGAAGTCGCCGCAGCTCCTCGAGCGCGCGTACGAGCACGGGAACGTGATACTGCAGCTCGCCCTTGCGACTCCCCGGTAGCAAAGCGACGACCCCGCCGTCGCGCGCCGGGGTAGCGCGCGGCTCGCGCTCCCGGTACTCGCCGAGCAACGGATGACCGAAGTAACGAATCGGCAATCCGAGTCCGCGATAGAACGCCTCTTGGTGCGCGAACGCCGTAACGGGTACCGTCCAGCGACTCACCGCGCGAGCGGTTCGTTCGCTATCGAGCCACGCTGCCGGCGGTAAGAGGTAGAGGATCGGCCCTGCGTAGCGCAGGCGCTCGCGCAGCACCTTCGCCAAGCGCACGTTGAAGGCGCCGAAGTCGACGAGCACGACGAGGTCGGGTTTCGTGCGCGCGACGTGCAGTGCCGTGAGCCACATCTGCAGCAAGAGCTTCGGAATGCGGGGGATGGCCGCGAGCGGTCCCATGGCGGCCCATCCCGCGTGATCGCGCCAGAGGACGATCCCCTCGTCGCGCATGCGCGCCGAGCCGATCGCTTCGAACCGTGCGCGCGGATCGCGAGCGCGGATCTGCCGAACGAGCAGCACGGCGCTCAGCTCGCCCGACGGCTCGCCCGTGGAAAGAAAGTACGTCACTCGTCCTCGGGGGGAGTCGCGGTGAGCTCCTATTTTAGAATTCCGCGCTGAGAGGGCGCTTCGAGAAACGCGATGATCTCCCGGCCCCGATCGGTTTCCACGGAGGCTTTCATGGCCTCGATCGCGCGAGAGACGTTCATCTTCGGATCGTAGAGCAACTTGTAGAAGCGCTTGATCTCGTTACGCTCGTCGGGCGAGAAACCCGCGCGCCGAAGGCCCACGCTGTTGAGGCCGTACGGCTTTGCCGGGTTGCCCTCGACGAGAAAAAATGGCGGCAAGTCCTTGTTGATCTTGCTCATGCCGCCGACCATTGCGTAGCGTCCCACGCGCGTGAACTGATGCACCCCGGCCATGCCCCCCAGCAACGCGTAATCGCCGATCTCGACGTGTCCGGCAAGCTGCGCTAGATTGCTCATCGTCACGCCGTTGCCGACGATGCAGTTGTGCGCGACGTGCACGTACGCCAACAGCAGGCAGTCGTCGCCGACCGACGTGACGGCCTCCTCTCCGGTCGCTCGCTGAATCGACACGTATTCGCGCAGCACCGTGCGATCGCCAATCCTCGTGTACGCTCGCTCCCCCCCGTATTTGCGGTCCTGCGAGGCGGCGCCGATTGTGGCGAACGGGTAGATCGCGCAGCCCGCACCGATCTCCGTCCAGCCGTTGACGACGACGTGGCCTTGGAGAATCGTTCCTTCGCCGACGGCCACGTTCTCGCCCACCACGCAGTACGGGCCGATCTCGACGTCCGTCGCGATGTGCGCGCTCGGATGCACGATCGCCGTCGGGTGGATCATGCGTGGAGGATGGACGCGTCCGCCCCGACCATGCGATCGTTCGAGTTGATGGAGAACATCAGCTCCGCGATGCAGGCGATTTGATCGTCGACGCGCGCTTCTGCTTTGACCCATCCGATGTTGCGCTTGTGGCGCAACATGCGAATCTCCATGTCCAGACGGTCTCCAGGAATGACCGGGCGGCGAAACTTTGCGTTGTTGATGCCCACGAGGTAGGGGATCTTGCGCGAGAACTCGCCGCGACGCAGAACGACCGCTCCGCCCATCTGCGCCATCGCTTCTATTTGGTACACGCCTGGGAAGAGCGGGTAGTCGGGGAAGTGCCCCGTGAATACCGGCTCGTTGAACGTGATGTTCTTGTAACCGCGTACGAACACCATCGGCTCGAGCTCGGTGATGCGATCGACGAGAAGCATCGGGTACCGATGCGGCAGTATCTCCATGATCCGACGAATATCCATCTCGCCCATGCGCGGACTACGCGCTCCGCGCGGCAATCGCGTCGCGCTCTCGCCGCCTCAGTTCGCGGATAGCACGGACGTGCAGCTCGTGGCCCGTCTTTACCGCGATGATGTCGCACTGCGGCCATCGGCCCAGGAGCGCGAGGTCGCCGAGCAGGTCGAGCACTTTATGACGCACCACTTCATCCGGCCACCGAAGCTCCTGCATGGCACCGTCGGGAGCGAAGACGAGCGCGTTGTCGAGCGATCCGCCTTGCGCGAGCCCGCGAGCGCGAAGCGCCTCGACCTCGTGCAAGTATCCGAAGGTGCGCGCGGGGGCGATCTCGCGACGGTACACGAGCGGGTCGATCGTCGAATCGAAATATTCGACCCCGATTGGAGCGGGGAAGTCGGCGACGAATCGCACCCGCAGCCGCTGGCTCGGTAGGAAGATCAGCGCCCGACCCTCGTCGCGCACCTCGAATGGCTCGACAATCGAAAACGTGGTGCGCGGTTGCGCCTGCGCCTCGATGCCCACGTCCGCAAACGCTTCCGAAAACGCTTCGGCGCTTCCGTCGACGATCGGGATCTCGCTGCCGTCGACGACGATCTCCGCGTTTGCGACGCCCATGCCCAAAAGCGCGGAGAGCACGTGCTCGACGGTCGACACGCGTTGCGAACCCAGCCCGAGTACGGTCGCGCGCGCCGTGTCGACGACGCACTCGGCAACGGCCGGAATACGAACGCCGTTGCAGACGAACTGCACGCCAAAGTCGGGAGGCGCCGGAAGAATTGCGACCCGCGCCGCGGTGCCCGTATGCAATCCGACCCCGTCGAAATGCACGGCGCCGGCAAGCGTTGTCTGGTTCACTTACTCCTTCGAGCGCGCGCGCTCTCGCTCAAGCGCCTCCACACGAGCAACGAGCTTTGGCAGCCTCCGGAGCATGACCTCCGTCTTGAGGTGCTCGCGATGCTCTCGTGCCGGCATGCCCGAGATAACGGCGCCGTCCGGAACGTCGCCCCACACGCCCGTCTGCCCGGCGACTGTGACGCCCGAGCCCACGGTGATGTGCCCTTTGAAACCGGCTTGCCCGCCGACCTTGACATTGTCGCCGATGATGGTCGACCCCGCGAAGCCGGTCAACGCGGCGAAGACGCAATGACGTCCGATACGGCAGTTATGTCCGATCTGGACGAGATTGTCGACCTTGGTGCCCGCGCCGACGCGCGTGCTTCCGGTCTGGGCTCGATCGACGCACGTGTTGGCGCCGATCTCCACGTCGTCGTCGAGCACGACGTCCCCGGTCTGCGGTATGCGCTCCAGGCCTGCGCCTACGAACGCCCAACCGAAGCCTTCGCTGCCGATGACGGATCCCGCGTGGAGCACGACGCGTTTGCCGACGATGCACCGCTCCATCACGCGCGCGTGCGGATGCAGCCACGTGTCGTCGCCGATGACGGCGGCCGCTCCGACGTAGGCTCCGACGCCGATGATGCAGCGCGCGCCGAGCACGGCGTCCGATCCCACATAGGCGTGCGCGTCGACGTAGCACGCGGCACCGAGCTGCGCGCCGGCCTCGACGACGGCCGTCGGATGACAAAACGGTCCCCGTGGCCGCGGCGAACGCATCGCGACGAGCAATGCGGCGAGCGCCGCGCGAACGTTGTCGACGACGATCAGGGCCTTCTCCGTCGTCGCGTTTGCCGCAAGCGCACCGTCGACCAAGACCGCCGCGGCGGCACCTTTCAGCGCCGCCGCAAGATAGCGTTCGTCGGTTGCAAAGGTCAGCGCGTCGCCCCCCGCCTCCTCGACGGCTGCAATGCGCTCGACGGGCGTGCGCTCGTCGCCGACGACGCGGCCGCCGACGCGACGCGCGAGCTCGCCGACGCTTCCCAGCATCAGCGGCCCTTCACGCTACGTCGACGAAGGCGCGGGCGTCGCGCGCTCCGTGATGTTGAGGATCTTCTCGACGTCCGGCGTGATGTCGATGCCGCCGTAGCCGACGCCCTGGCGCGTCAAGACGAGCTTGAGACCTCGCTGCCGCGCGACCTGCGCCGCAGCATTCTGCACTTCCGCGGTCAGTTGACTGGTGATTTGCGCGTAGCGCGACTGAAGCTGCTGCGCCTCGCTTTGCTTCTGGGCGTTGCTCGCGTGGCTCTGCGCGATCGTTTGCTCCTGCAGCATGAGTTGCGCCTGGTAGCCTTGGTACTGCGACCAGTTCGCGACGATACGCTGCACGTCGACGAGCCCGACGGGACTCGACGGCGCGCACCCGGAGAGCGCTGCGGTACTAAGAACGATGAAGAGTAGTGCGTGTTTCACTCGTGCTCGCTTTCGATGTCATGGATGAGGTCGTTGGTCATATCGTAGCCTCCCGGCGCGGCCGTCACGTTGGAAAAGACGACGCGGAAGCCTTTCTCCTTCGCCAGTCGCTGCGCTTCACGCTCGACTTGGTCGAGGATTTGATTGTAGAGCGTTTGCCGGCGCTGCTGGAGCACCGCTACCTCTTGCGCGGTCGCTCCCGATGCAGCGGCGTCGGCACCGTGAAGCGTCGCATACTGCGCCTCGAGCGCGTAGCCGGTCTGCGCGTATTGCGAGAGCACGCCCTCGATGTCGCTCTGATATTGCTGCTGGAACTGCTGCGCGATGGATCGGATCTGCGCTTGCGTCGCCGGGCTCAGATGCGGCACGCTCGCTGGAGCGGCCAAACCTCGCAGCTGCGCGCCCACTTCGTTGCGGCGCGCGGCCAGCGTCGCTTGCGTCTCCGTCCGGATGCGCGAGAGTTGCGCTTGCATCTGCTCGTTCGTCTGCGCCATGACCGTCGCGCGATAGGCTGCGAACTCTCGCCGATCGGCCGCGCGCTGGGCCGACAGCACGGCATTCTCACGACGCAGCATGTCTGCGAGCTGGGCCTGGAGCTGCCGGCGCGTCGCAGCGTCGAGCGCTAACATCGAGAGCTTCGTCTGGATGGAAAGGCGCTTCGTCGCATCCTGCTGCGAGAGCTGCAGCGAGAGGTTCGTCTCGCGCTGCTCCTCCTGCATCGCCTTGGCTTGCAGCTTTTGGTTGGCTTCCTGCTGCAGCTGCTGCACGATTCCTCGCACGGCGCCGTTGCTCTGCGTGACGACGCTCTGCTGGAACGCCGCGTAATCGCGACCCGCTTGCTGCACGGCGACGCCCTGCTGCTGAAGCGACGCGTGCCCCATGGCGGCGGCGACGTTCGACGCGTTGCGGACGCCTGCGGCGGCCAGCGCCGCGGCCACCGCGGCCTGTTCGCGCGCGGCATACTCGCGTTGCTTGGCCGTCACGATTTGCTGCGTGCGCGCTCTCGCCGCGGCGACCTCGGCGCGAATGCGCGCGTCTTCCAGTGCGATCTGCGCGGCGCTGTGCGGCACGCGCGGCCCGGATCCCGCCAGGTCGACCATTGCGATGGCGTCGTCGATGCGGGACAACTGCGAATACATGGGATCGTGCCGTACGACGTCGTCGACGCGCACGTACGCGATACCACGAATCTGCGGCGAGTTCACGTCGACCCTGCTGCACCCCGAGAGCGTCGGCCCCAGGGCGCAGAGTGCGAGCATCGCCGCGACCTTACTTGTTGAGAGCATTCTGGACATCGGTCGTGATGTCCGTACCGCCGAACAGAATGTCCGCATGGTCGATGATGAGCAGGAGTCCCTTGCGCTGCGCGATCTGCGCCGTCACCGCTTGAGCGTGGTCGACGACCGGCTTGAGCACTTGATTCTGCTCGTCGCTCATCGCCTTGTTGTACGCGGCCGCAATTTGCTGCTGCTTCGCCGCGTCCGATCCCGCGCGCGTGAACTGCTGCCCGTAGAACTGCCGCTCGCGCTCTGCGTACGCCGCCATCTGCGCGCTCGCGGCCTTTACCTGCGGCGAGTTCGCGAGGGCGCTCTGGTCGACGAAGCCCACCTCGGAGGGCGGCGGCGCGGTCCCCAACGGGAGAATCGACTGCGAGCCCTGCAACAAGCGCACCACGTCGCGCGTGATGTCTTGGCCGCCGTAGATGATGATGCGCTTGTCGACGACGACGGAGAGGCCTCTCGTCGACGCGACCGACGCGATGGCCAGCTGCGCGCGCATGAACGACGGACCCGCGAGCGTGCGCTGCTCGTCGTTGAAGCGTTGCCCGAACTGCGCGCCGATCTGCTGCCGCTGCTGGTTGGTGTGCGCGTTGCGAATCGCAGCCGCATATTGCCGGTCCAGCTGCGCTTTGTATGCCGCAAGCTGGCGGCTTACGTTCGTGTACGCCGGAAGCGCGGCAATCGCCGACTGATCGATGTAGCCGATATCCGTCAAGTCGCGACCGGTTGCCGCCGGAGCGGCCGCCGTCAGCAGCGCGACGCCGACGACCAGAAGAGGAATTAGGTGTTTCTTCATACGTGTCTCTATTCTACCTGAATCGTGAGTAGGCTCGGAAGGCTCTGCTTTCGTTCAGGCCGAGGAGCCGAGTGGGTGATGTGTACCTTTAGAAGCTCTGGCCGATGCCGAAGCTCGTGTGAAACCCATTGTACCCGCGCGCGAAGTCGACGCGAACCGTGTGCAAGCCCAACTGCGGCACGTCGAAGCGCAATCCCACGCCGAGGTCGCCGAAGTACGTCCACTGGGACGGATATCCCGTGATGCGGTTCGTGTAGGGGTTGAGAATCGGCTGGGCGCCGCGAATGCGATAGTCGAGTTCGTCGCCGAACACGGCGATCGCGAGCTGTCCGCTTGCCATCAGCGGCTGGCGAAACTCGATCTGACCCAGCAGCGCGTCGGTTCCGTAGAAGACTTGGTTGTATCCGCGCATCTGCTGATCGGAGAACGTGAAGAGCGAGCTCGGCGGAATGACGCCGGTCGAGGTGTCGGCCAGGACGTGAACGCCGAGCGTCGCTCTTCGCAAGAGCGGGAAGAACCGGGCGACGTCGAGCGTCGTCTGCGAAAAGGTAAAGCTCGATCCGATCGATGGCGCGGAGAAGGTCTCGTTGAGCGAAAAGTTGATGCCGCGACGCGGATTGTACGGATCGTCGGTCGTCACGACGCGCGCGCCGAATGTCAGCATATCGAGCCGGTAGGGTAACCCGGTGTTGACGTTGGCGATCGAGCTCGCCGCGATGCCGAAGGAGCCGTTGTTCGTCGTAAGACTCGAGTTGAGCGGGTTGGGCGTCGGCCCGACGAAGATGTTCGGCTGGTACGATTGGAAGTAGTACGGCGCCGGCACCGTCGTGTTGTACTTGATGACTTCCGTCGTCACGCCGCCCAAGAGCTGCGTGTAGTCGCTCAGACGCCGGCCGAGCTGCGCCGTGATCCCGTTCGAATTCGACAGGCTCGTCGCGACCGCGTTCGTGACCTGGGCCGAGTTCGCGTTCGAATAGAGCGTCACCGGAATCGGCACCGGTGTGCCACCGACCGAAGGGACGGGCTTGATCGTGTTGGTTCCGGCATCTTCATAGACGGGATAAAAGTACGTCGTGCCACTCGAGAAGATGCTCCCGGTCAGACTGTAGCGCTGGGAACGCGGCGTGCTGCCGAGATAGGGAATCGATCCCTGGATCTGCGCGAGGTGCGTGCGCGAGCCGCCCTCGAACTGGATCGACAAGCCGTCGCCCGTGCCGTGCAGGTTGTTATCCGAGATCCCAAGGGTTCCGTAGAGGCCCTGTCCCGTCAGGCCGCCGGAGTAACCGAAACCGACCGACGCTGAGGCGGTTCGCTGTTCGGTCACGTGCCAAACGAGGGTCACGTCCTGCGGCTTGCGCGGATCGGGGCCGGGCCGGATGTCCGGCTCGACTTTCGAGAAATACTGCGTCTGGTTGAGACGCTCGTAGTCGGCTTTGATCGCGTCCGTGTTGACGACCATTCCCGGCACGACGCGTAGTTGGCGGCGGATGACCTGATCCTTGGTCCGCGTGTTGCCGGTGATCTGCACGACGGCGACCCGCATGACGTAGATGTCGTATTTTACGTCCGCCGTTCCGGTCTGCAGATCGATCGACGACGGATCGATGCCGCCCTCGAAGTTTCCGAGCTCGAGATGGTACGTGTTTTCGTAGAGATGCTTGAGGGCTTGGACGTCGTGATCGCGCAAATCGTCCGAGTACTCGACCCCCGGCTTGACGTTGAGCACGGGAAGGATGATCGTCGGCGGGAGGATCGGATCGCCGCCGATGATGACGTGACGAATCGTCAATCCCTCTTGGATCTGCAGCGTGAGCCCGCCCGTGGCGGGATCGAGATCGATGTTCTTGACGTGCGTCGGCACCTGCCCGCCGTAGCCGATGCGCTCGTAGTAGTTGTTGATCTTCAGCACGTCGGAGCGAAACGTGTTGGTATTGAAGACCTGTCCGACTGCGAGATCCATGAGCGCGAGCAGCGTATCGCTGGGCACGTGCAGGTTGCCCGTGAAGACGATCTTCGTGATCACCGGATTTTCGACGACGCGGTAGGTGATCGCAATGCCGCCCGGGCGCTGGCGAATCAGCGGCGGCGCGATGGCTGCGAAATAGCCCAATGCGTTGACGCGCTGTAAGTCGCCTTGCACGACGCTCGCACTGAACGGCTCGCCGGGGTGCGCTTCAACGACGGCCATGATCGTTGCCGTGGGGACGTGGACGTTACCCTCGACGTCGACGGCGACGATCTTCGGCACTGGGGCCGTTCGCGCCATCGACGGCGCGAGTAGCACGACGGCAACGGCAACGGCAAGCGCGGCTCCCACCCACCGAAACGGTGTGCGATAAACGCGCCGAGAGTCACCATGCATGCAGTCGCTGTTACCTCGCAGATGACGGGGATGCCGTATGGTAAAGGGTCACGCGCGTATACGCGCGTGTGGCGGTCCGCGTCGTCGGCCGGTGTTCGCGGTGCGTACGCGGGGGCCTGCCTCACCCCCCTTTCCGGAGAAAACGCTGAAGAAACGGGGCCGCTATTTGAAGAAGTGCTGGAAAGTGAAGCTGAATCCGCTTTGCCCCTGGAGTGGTTCGCCCAGCATAACGGGCCCGAACTGCTCTCCGGGCGTGGCAAAGAGCCGCATCTGCCCCGTTTGATAGAAGAAGGAGAGCGCTGCTTCGTTCAGCGCGTTCGGCGCGAACCTGATCCCAAACGTTTGGCGGCTCGGCAAGCCAAACGTCGACGAATAGACCGCGGTCACAGTCTTTCCGAGCACGCGACGTACGGAGACGCCGAAGTTGCCGAAATATCCCAGCGTGAAGTTGACGTCGCTGACGCCGAGCGTTTGTCCCAGCACGTTCTCGAACGGCGCGAGCAGTCCGGATGCAAACTGCGCGTTGAGAATGCTGAAGGCTTCTTGGCTTACCGTGATCGTGCCGTTGCGTTGGACGAAGACCCCGCCGGGAACCGGCGCGTTGTTGACGGCCGCGACCGCGCCGCCCGGAATCTGCATCTCGTACGGATTGAATTGGATCCCGCTGATGAATCCGCCGAACGGAGCCAGCATCGCGATGATCTGCTCGCGCGAGTACCCCAGTGGATCGGACGTGAAGTCGATCTTGAGATTGTCGACCGGGCCCGAGACGACGATGGTGATCGTTGCCGATCCGAAGGGATTGCGGGCGACGTCGGGATCGGGGTTCACGACGGTCGCGGTCGCGACCGCGTGTAAGGTCGGAACGATGCCGTCGGCCGGATCGAACGTCACGCCGCCTTGTACGACGCGAAACGAGCGGTCGAAATACGTGAGCGTGCCGCCGGTAGAGAGGAAGCCGCCAGAGAGGGTCGGCGACGAGAGCGTTCCCCCGAGCACGGTGCTGCCCGTCCCACTAATGTCGAGCCCAGCACCATACCCGGACCCCCGCACGCGTACGTTCTGCCCGGCATTCAGCTTCAAATCGAAAGCAAGCGGCAGATTCAGCGCGTCGCCGCCCGCACCGCCGGCTCCACCGACAAACGCGACGAACGGAATCGTCGTGTTCGTCATCGTCAGATCGCCCGAAAGCAGTGCGTTTGCGCTCGTCCGCGCGAACGACAGATTGCCGTCGACGGTCGCGCTGCCGTACGTCGGCGAGCTGAACTGAGCACCGTGCAACGTCATCGCTCCGTTGAAGCGCGGCCCCGACGCGCTCGCGAGATCCGCCGTACCTGAGAGCGCGAGCGTTCCCGACCCCGCGTTGGCGGTGAAACGCGTCAGGTCCACGTGCGCGCCCGAGAACGAGAGCGTTCCGACGGCATTCGTCACCGGAGCCCCGTCGAGAAGACTCGAGTACGAGCCGTGCGCGACGCTGACGCCGCCGGAGATCCGCGGGTCCTCGACCGTTCCCGCGAGATCGACGCCAATCCCGACGACGCCGCCGAGCTTCGTATCGTGGCCGAAGAGTGCGTCGAAGACGCTCGCGTCGACGTCGCTCGCGTCGAGCGTGAAGTGCACGGGCGTGTTCTTCGGAAGGCTGAACGGCTGCAGGCGCAGCGGAACGTCTCCGGCGATCGTCATCCGTCCGCGTGCGAACGTCGCTCCAGCGTCATACAACTCCACGCGATTGCGCTGCAGTCGCACCGATGCGAACATCGTCGCGATCGGCACGCCCACGATGCGCACGTTCTGCGCGTTGAGGCGTGCGTCGAACACGGGCGCCGAGAAACTCCCACCCATCCGCAAGGTTCCTTGAAAGGCCCCGCTCACCGGGACGTGCGCCCGGGTGACTTCGGCGAGAAATGCCGCGAGGTCGTCGGTCTTCGCATCGACGCGCAGATCGACGGGGTCGGTGCCGCGCAGCCCGACGCTGCCCGAAGCGCTGGCCGCGATGCCCGGGCCTTGGATCTGTGCTTGCTCGATCCTGAGGCGACGCCCATCGGAGCCAAAGCGCATTTCGAACAGATCGACCGGAAATCGTCCGAGCGTTCCGTTGCTCAGGCGCGCAGAGCCCTGCAGGCGCAGCGCCGGATACGTTCCGACCATCTGCGCGCTACCGAACGCGCGTCCCGTGATCGGCACCTGCGCGAAGCCAAGCGCCGACACCCAAAGACCGAGGTCGAGATTGTCGACCGTCGCGACGAGATTGTATCGCGAGCGCTTGATCGTATCTTGCCAGCGGTCGCCGGGAGAGAGCGCGACCGAGCCGCGGGCGCGCAGCAAGCCCTCCGCGCCGCCGACCGAAAGGCGTCCGCGCACGACGTTGCGGCGACTCGACCACTGCGCGAGCGTATCGCCGATCGGCAGGCTGCGGAACCGAAACGCGCGCACGTTGACGTTGCCGCTCGTGCGTACGCGGGTCCCCGCTTCGACCAGCGACGCGGCGATCGATCCGGTGCCGGCGAGCGTGTCGCCGGTGTCGAAGAAATTATTGAAATCGGCGAAGTTCGCCGTAGATGCGCGGATCTGCAGCGCGCTGCTCCGGGGTGCGACCGCAGCGTCGAATCCCGTGCGCGTCGTTCCGACCAAGACGCTTCCGTCACGAATGCCGATCCCAGATCGTCCGGCGACGATCAGGCCACTGGCATCAACGAAGGGCAGTCCGTTGACGCTTCCGGCCGGCACGCCGATGTTTCCGATGACCCTCGGTGCGCGTTCCGAACCCGCGATGCGCACGTCGGCATCGAACGTCCCCTCCGTATAATACGAAGGAAGGCGCAGCTCGCGCAGTGCCGAGGCGACGTCTCCCGCGGGCGTCACGGCGTGCAGGTCGAAGCGCGGGTCGGTCGTGTCGACGGCGTCGATGGAGCCGTCGGCAAATCCATAGATGCCGGACATCGCGGCGACGACGCGACCGAACGTAACGCGCGTGCCGGTGAAATCGACCGCGGCGCTTCCCGCGAGCGGATATCCCGCAACGGCGCCGTTCGCGACGCTGACCTCGCCGGAAAACGAGGGCAGTGGAACGCCCGCGCCGAGCGTCCCCGCGACGGCGAGGCGTCCGCGTTCGAAGGGGAGGCCCAAACCGCGCAACGATCCGGCATCGACGTGATCGGCGACCAGTGCGAGCCGGTTGGCCGCGCGCGTTCCTGCAATGCGAAGGCTTCCGGCCGCAACGACGTCGCCTCCGCCGGCAAGAACGTGCGCGGAGTAGACGCGCACGGCACCGTTCCCGACCAGGAGCGTGCCGTCGGCCTCCGTCACGGGCACGCCGTCCACGCTCGCGCGATCGAGATGTAGCCCGCTCGCCTGAACGACGATGCCGCGGCGCTCGACTCCGAGCGCGACTTCTCCGTGCACGCCGCCGCGCGCGGGCACGCCGAAAAAGAGCGGTACGAGCGCATCGAGTCGTCCGTCGAAGCGCCCGCGCGTGAGAAACTGCGCGTTCGAAAAAACACCCGCACCCGAGAACGTCCCCCACGGTCCGGTTGCGGCGATGCGATCGATCGCCGCCCCTCCCATGGTTCCGTCGAAGCTGGCCGTGAGCGCGTCGAATGGGACGGAGGCGATGGCCGCCCTCGTTGCCGAGACGCTCCCGGCAAGCGCGAGTCCGCCGGCCGTAGCGCCGCCGACGATTCCAATGCTGCGCACCCTGCCCGTAATCGACGGCATCTGCGGCAGCGTGACGCTCGGCAACGATCCCGCCGAGCCGCCGCGCATCGTAACGTCATCGCCGGCGATCCAGAAGGCGCTCGTTCCGCTGGGACGATCGAGATGAAAGCCCGCCGCAAGATCCCCGGCGCCAGCGTGCATCCAAAACGGCGCAACGTTGGCGACGCCGTTCGGTTCGAAATCGAAGAGCCCCGCAGCGACGCTCACGCCGCTGCGCGCCGCAAGCGATCCGGTCACGCGCGCGAGAAGATCGCTGCCGTCGAGCGCCGCGTCCCCGCTCAGCGGCTCCGATCCCAGAAGCGCTCCCGCATAGGGCAACGCGCTCGCCGGCGCGGTGAAGTGGAGCATCATTCGCTCGCGGATATGATCGCCCAACTCCAGCGTGCCACGTCCGGTCGCGTCGATGCCACCGTACCGAAAGCGCAGAGGCGCGAACGCAACCACGTCGTGATGGTAGACGACGCGCGCGTCCAAGGCGTCGAAAGGAAATCCGCGATACCACACCCGCGGCGCGGTCGCATTCGCCACGACGCTTGGGTCGTCTAGCGCTCCCTCCACCAAAATCCCAAGCGTTAGCGGCCCAGCCAGCGGCTGATCGACCGAGAACCGGAACGCCTTGCGCAGCTGCGCCATGTCGCCGTTGCCCGTGACTGCGATTCGGATCTGTGCGTCGGAGAAATGGAAGATCGCGCCTTGCGCTTGCAACGGAATGCCGACGAGCGCCGCGTGGAGACCGCGCAAGAAGAAGGTGTCGTCGTACAAAGCGAGCCTGCCGCGGATCGCCTCAACGGGATGGATGAGACCGACGAGCCTTAGCCGACCGCCGGAGAGGTCGAAGCCGAGCGAGTACTGATAGTCGAACGCGCCGTCCGGCTTTCTCCCGATGGCAAAAGCGCTCGCGTCGAAGGCGTGCGCGGTGCCGCCGAGCACCTTGACGTCGTTCGAATTAATGAAGAAGTTGGCGATGGCCGAGAGCGGGAACGCGCGCGCCTTCATGCGATGTTCCGCATACCCGAGCGATTGATCGATCGTGCCGCGCACGCTGAACGGCTCCAGCACGCGCTCGACGAACGCCCCCGTCGCCGCGTAGTGCGTGCGCCCCGCGGTGTCGATCGTCCCACCAACGTCGACCCCTCGTGCGATAAGCGGCGCGCCGCCGCCTTGCTCCCTCACCGTCGCCGATGCATCGCGAACGCGCAGAAAAAAGCGTAACGGGACCGAGCTCGGTGCGGGCGAGAGCGCGGGAAGGCGCGGACCAGGCGCGTGAAACGGGAGATCGTCGCTGCCGTCGGCATACTTGACGAGGGTAATCTCCGGACGATCGACCGCGATGCCGACGAGACCGAAGCGCCGCGTGCTGCCCGGCAAGAGATCGGCAAGGGAGTACCAGACGTCGATGCGCGGCGCCCGAAGCACGGTTACGCCGCGCCGCACGAGCCACAGGTCGATGAGCGCCGCGTGCGAACCGCCGATGCGCTGATCGGCCAACCGCACGTCGTCGCCCGTTGCCAGTGCAAGCGCGCGCGTCAGCACGAAACGAACGACCTCGTGGCGCTTCGCAATGCCGAGGCCCAGCACCACCAGGAGTATCGCAAGAGGGATCAGGACGTGCTTGCGCACGGCTACCAGTATACCCGACAGCTGGGACCCGCTCCCTCAATTCTGCGACCGTGCGAGGGCCGCCGCCTCAGAGATCGAGGTTCTTTACACTCTTTGCATATTCAAAGATGTACTGCTTGCGAGGCTCGACCTTCTCTCCCATGAGATCGGCGAAGACTTGCAGCGCTTCGTCGGCGTCTTCAGCCGTGATGCGCTTCAGGCGGCGGTTCCCGCTCTCCATCGTCGTCTGCGCAAGCTGCTCGGCGTCCATTTCGCCCAAGCCCTTGTACTGCTGCACGACGAACTCCTTACCGTCCTCGCCGATGATCGACTTGAGCTCCGGTTCGCTGAACGCCCACCACTGCTGCTTGCCCTTGCGCACTCCGTAGAGCGGCGGCTGCGCGATGAAGACGTGCCCTTCCTCGATCAGTGGCCGCATCTGCTGGTAGAAAAAGGTGAGCAGCAGCGTTCGGATATGCGAGCCGTCGACGTCGGCATCCGTCATGATGATGATCTTGTGATATCGCAGCTTCCCGAGATCGAACTCGTCGCCGAAGCTCGTACCGAGCGCGGTGATCAGCGTTCGAATCTCTTCGTTCGCGAGCACTTTGTCGAGCCGCGTCTTCCAAACGTTCAGGATCTTGCCGCGCAACGGCAAGATCGCCTGGGTGTTCGGGTCTCGCCCTCCCTTCGCGGTGCCGCCGGCGGAGTCGCCTTCGACCAGGAACAGTTCCGACTCGCTTGGATCGGTGTTCTTGCAGTCGACGAGTTTTCCCGGAAGCCCCGAGCCTTCCAACGCGTTCTTACGGCGCGACAGATCGCGCGCTTTTTTCGCCGCATCTCGCGCGCGCTGGGCCTGCATGACCTTATCGACGATCGCCCGCGCGAACCGTGGGTTCTCTTCGAAGAAAAACTCGAGGCGTTCGTTGACGAGCGCGTAGACGATGCTGCGAACCTTTGCGTTCCCGAGCTTGGTTTTCGTTTGACCTTCGAACTGCGGCTCTTGGAGCTTCACCGAGACCACCGCCGTCAGGCCTTCCATGCAATCGTCGGTCGAGAGCGATCCGTCGCTTTCCTTGAGGGCTCCCCGCTTGCGCGCGTATCCATTGACCGCGTTCTGCACGGCGGTGCGAAAGCCCAACAAATGCATGCCGCCTTCGGTCGTGTTGATGTTGTTCGCATACGAGTGGAGAATTTCGGTGTACGTGTCGGTGTACTGCATCGCGACCTCGACGTCGACGCCATCGCGCTCCGCATTCGTGGAGACGACGGGATGCAGCGGATCGCGCTTCTCGTTGAGCCACTCCACGAACGACACGATTCCGCCGTCGTACTTGAACGTGCGCTCCCGCAGCTGTTCCCCGCGCTCGTCGCGCAGGGTGATCGCGAGCCCGCGGTTCAGGAACGCAAGCTCCCGCAGCCGCTTCTGCAGCACGTCCCAGTGGAACTCGCTCACTTCGAAGATCTCGGTATCCGGCTTGAACCACTGCAGCGTCCCGGTCTCGTCGGTCTTGCCGAGCTTCTTGAGCTTTTGCACCGTGATGCCGCGCTCGAACTTCATCTCCCAGACGTAGCCGTCGCGCTTCACGCGCGTCGTCATCTCCTCCGAGAGCGCGTTGACGACGGAGATCCCGACCCCATGCAAGCCTCCGGAGACTTTGTACCCGCCGGCTTTGCCGAACTTGCCGCCCGCGTGCAACACCGTCATGACCACTTCGACTGCCGGCTTCTTCTCCTCGGCGTGCAGGTCGACGGGAATTCCCCGTCCGTCGTCCTCGACCGTCACGCTGCCGTCTTTGTGCATCGTCACGGCCAGCTGATGAGCGCAGCCCGCCAGGGCTTCGTCTACCGAGTTATCGACCGCCTCGTACACGAGCTGGTGGAGCCCCCGCTCGGACGTGTTTCCAATATACATGCTCGGGCGCTTGCGAACGGCTTCCAAGCCGCGCAAGACCTCGATCGCTTCACCCGTGTATGCCGTTGCCATTACTCTCAAACTTCATATAGCACTGTGAAAATCTCGTCTCCGAGCACGGAGCGCATCGTCTCCGGAGCGATGCGCTCCGGTTCGATCCCGCTCTTCACGATGACGTACGAGCTCGCGACGAGCCGTTCGCGACGATCGCGCGACAGACGCTTGGCACGGGCCGCACGCACGAGCGTCTCCCACCAGCGCGCCAACAGGCGCGCGCGTATCGCTTCGTATTCGTTCCTCCCCAAGCCGTCGACGAGGGCTGCGATCCCTACGTAGCCGAGCCACGGTACTTCGAACAGCAGCCGTGTCACGAGCCGCTCTCGCTCTTGTGCTGCGGCGATCGCGCACGCGGTGCACGTCGCGCGCTCGCCGGGCGGGACCAAGCTCGCGCATCCGCTGCATTGCTTCCACCCGGCCTCCTCTTTCGCCCGCCGAGCGCGCGTCACGTCGACGCGAAAGCGCGCGATCGCTTCTTCGGGTGAGGCCGTCGCGTCGCGAGCCTTGACGCGCCGGCGCGTGCCGCTGCCGACGGTCCCGCGAAGGACGCGCACGGTGGCGTGGCGCGCAAACGGACCGCCGCGGAAACGTAGGCGCCGCACCTCCGTTAACCCGAATCGCTCGCGAATCGACGCGAGGATGCGCTCGGAAAGAAAGCTGAGCTGCTCGCTCCACGCGCTCGAACGGGTTGCGACGACGAGCGCGTCGCCGGAGATGCGCACCGGCTGCGAGTTGCGCGCGGCCTCCGCACCGACGACCTGCGGCCACGCCGCGCTCGCGCGCGCGAGCGGATCGCCGGCGTCCTCGCCTCGCGGGGACCAGCTCGCGAGCGCTTCCCCCAATCGCTTCAGCATGCCGCGGCTCTTCGCACCGCTGCCGCTTCCACGAAGAAGACCGCGCCGCGCGCGGGCAGGCCTACAGGGCGATGGGTTGCCGTTACGTACGCTTGCTCGTACGCGCCGACGCCGTTGAGAAATGCTGACGCGCGATGCTCGTCGAGCTCCGAGAGGAGATCGTCGAGCAAGAGAAGCGGTGCCAATCCCGAGCGATCGCGCATGACGGCGTATTCGGCAGCCTTTACCGCGAGCACCGCCGTGCGCTGCTGCCCCTGCGACCCGAAGGCCGCCAGCGGCCTCTGGTCGAGCACGAAAGCGACGTCGTCGCGATGGGGCCCGACGACGGTCATGCGCCTGGCGCGTTCCATCGCTCGCGTTTCGCGAAGCCGCCGCGCGATCGCCCCCCGGATCTCCTCGTCCGACTGCTCGTCGAACGCCACGTTCGGCTCGTACCGCAGCTCGAGGCGTTCCGCTCCTCCCGACCATTGCGCGTGCAAGGCGCTCGCTTCGCGGTCGAGCGCCGCGACGAACGCGCGCCGCGCGATCATCAGGCCCGCTCCGCTGCTCACGAGCTCGCTCTCGTACGTTTCGACGAGCGTTTCGTCCGGCTCGCTCGCCGCGCGCAGCAGCGCGTTCTTCTGCCGCAGCGCCACTTGGTAGCGCGCGAGGCTGCGGTAGTACTCGCGCTCGTGCTGCGAGAGCGCGGTGTTCAAGAACGCGCGCCGCAACGCCGGCGCGCCGGTGACGAGCTGCAGATCCGAAGGGACGAACGTCACGACCGAGAGCGTGCCCAGGAACTTGGCGTACGGGACGTTGCGTCCGTTGCGGCTGAAGCTCTTCTTCGTGCCGGTCTGCGTCCGCACGATGCTGCACGCGAGGCGCAGCCGCTCCTCGTCACGCGCGACTTCGCCGCCGATCGCCGCGCGCTCTTCCCCGTCGCGGATCGTATCGGCGTCGCGACCGATACGAAACGACTTTCCGACGCCGAGCATCGCAATAGCCTCGAGCAGGTTACTCTTACCTTGCGCGTTTGCTCCGATGAAGACGTTCAGGCCGGGTTGCGGTTCGAGCTCGAGCTGTGCGTAGTTGCGAAAGTTCGAGAGCGCGATCCGCTCCAATCTCACTGCCGAAGCGGCATGAGGACGTACAGCTGCTCGGCGCCCGTATCGCCTTGCGCCGGCCGGATTGCCGCCGGGGAGAGGGGTCCCAAAAACTCCATCACGGTGCGAGGTTCCTTGACGTGATTGAGGATGTCGATCAGATACCGTGCGTTGAACGCGATCGTAAGATCCTCGCCTTGCTGTTCGACCTCGATCTCCTCGTAGGCATTTCCGGAGATATCGGAACTCGCGGTAACGACGAGCGTCTGATTGGCGATGGCGAGCTTCACCATCGACGCGCGATCGCCGGCAACGAGTTCGGCCCTGCGCAAGCCGGCGATCAAGCCCGCGGTGTTCACCGTGACCTGCCGATCGAACTTCGCTGGTATGACCTGTTGGTAGTTTGGGTACTGTCCGTCTACCAGTCGCACGGTCACCGAGACGTCTCCCGCGCAGAGTTGGAGCTGATTGCCCGCGCTTCCGAGCGCTCCGATCGCGATGCTTTGCGCGCCGCCGAAGTTCCGTGCGGCCTCCGAGAGAGCCCGCGAAGGTACGATGTACCGTTCTTCGCCCGAGATACCGTCGTCCAGAGGCGTACGATGCTTCGCCAACCTATACCCGTCGGTCGCAATCATCGTCACGGCATCGCCGCTCACTTCCAGGAGCGTTCCCATCAACACGGCTCCTCGAGCCTCCTCACTCGAGGCAGCAAAGATCGTCGCATCGACCGCATCGCGAAAGCGTTTTGCGGAAAGCGTAAACTGCGAACCGCGCGCCGTTGCCGGAAGCGGCGGATACTCCTCCGCCGGCAGTGCGTGAAAATCGTAGTTGCTGCGCTCGCATTTTACGCTTGCCCGCGTCGGCGTTCCGCTCAGCTCCAGTTGCGCCGCCGGTAGGTTCGTGAGATAGCTCGAAAACAGCTTCGCTGGAACCGTCACCGCGCCGCCTTCGGCAACGTCCGCGCGAAACGCGAGCTCGAGCGTGAGCTCGAGGTCCGTCGCGCGGGCGACGACGCGACCCTCTTCGGATTGCAACAGGACGTTCGATAAAATCGGAACCGTCGTGTGCGCGTTGACGATCTTGCTCGTCGCGGCGACGGCCGTTGCGATATCCTTGGTATTACACGTGAACTTCATTTTCCACCGATCGTTAGCGCGCGCCGTATCGTACGTACGTAATTAGGTAGTAGTAGCAGTAGTAGTGCGGTGCAATCTGTGGGAAAGCACGAAAGACGCCGTCACAGCTACGATTACGGGTAGAATACTTTGTGTACGGTTGTTCACACGCACGGCGCTTCTCCACCGTTTGCATCGGTGGAGGCCTTTATCCACGGCGGCGGGAGCACCCTTGTGGTTATGCGGTGAGTCAGGAGGTTTGACACAAGGCCATAAGCTGAACGATTTTGTTACGGTACGCCTCATCGCGCTCCATCTGTTCCTTGATTTTATCGCGCGCGTACATGATGGTCGTGTGGTCCTTCTTGCCGAAATCGCGGGCGATTTGCGGCAGCGAATAATCGGTCAGCGTCGTCGCGATGTACATGGCGATCTGCCGAGGCCCGGCGAGGCGCTGATCGCGACGACCGTTGTCCATCTCCTTGACGGTGAGGGCGTACGCGCCGGCGACCGTCTCTTTGATCTTGGCGATCGTAACGCGCTGGAGAGGGGCTTGGGCGACGGCGCTCTTGAGTACTTCGGCGGCGAGGTCGATCGTGATCGGCGCCTTCGTCAGCGAGGCGTACGCGACGACGCGGATGAGCGCGCCCTCGAGTTCGCGGATGTTCGAAGGAATCACCTTCGCGATGAACGACGTGACCTCGTGCGGAACGGGAATGTTTTCGCTCTCGGCTTTCTTTCGAAGAATCGCCTCGCGCGTCTCGACGTCGGGTGCCTGGATGTCGGTTTGGAGACCCCATTCGAATCGCGAGCGTAGCCGCGCTTCGAGCGTTTGAATATCTTTAGGCGGCCGATCCGATGAGAGCACGAGTTGGCGGCCGGAGCTGTGGAGATCGTTGAACGTGTGGAAGAACTCTTCTTGCGTCGTCTCCTTGCCGGCCAGGAACTGCACGTCGTCGATGAGCAGCACGTCGACTTGCCGATAGCTCTTGCGAAACTCCGGCGTGCGATTGTTCTGGAGCGCGATGATGAACTCGTTGGTGAACTTTTCGCACGAGACGTAGAGCACGTTTGCGTTCGGATTGTCCACGAGCACGCGATGACCGATTGCGTGCATCAAGTGCGTCTTGCCCAACCCGACGCCGCCGTAGAGGAAGAGCGGGTTGTAGGCTTTTCCGGGCGTGCACGCTACCGCTTGCGCGGCAGCGTGGGCGAATCGGTTGGATGCGCCGACGACGAACTCCTCAAATGTATAGCGACCGGTAAGATTGCCCGGGCGAAACTCTTCGCTTGCGCGCGCCGAACCCAGCGCGTGCGGCGCTAACGCGTCGGCGATTACGAACTGCAGATCGACGGGGATCTGCAAGACATCGCGGATGGCGTCGGTGATGTCGGCCTTGAGCCGGTTCTCGCACCAGTCCCGGGCGAAGGCGTTTTGAACGGAGAGCGTCAACGCTATTCCGTCGAGCGCGACCGGACGCATCGGCTTGAGCCACATGTTGAAAACCGGCTTCGTGAACTTGCGGTCGAGGGCGTCCAGGACGGTCTGCCAGAGCTCGCTGGAGATCCCTGCACTTCCAATCGCCACCGCCATGTGTCTGCTCACTCTCCCACGCAAACTCGCTGAGCGCCCCTGCCACAACCACGGTCGCGGCTCGGGTACGAGGGCGCATCGAGTTGGCGCAATGACCCCTTGCTCCTGCGGAAAACATCCACGACCTTATGCACTTATCCACAGGGTGAATAACGACGGTTTTCCGGCCTTTTACGAGCATCGAAAAACACACTTTCGTGGCAGTGATAATTGCGCTTGAAGCCAGATTTCATAAGGCTTTGCGGCGCACGCGAGGGGGTGCGTACAGAGGGGTTTTCCACAGGCTTGTCCACAGGTGTGGAAAGGCTTGACGGTGCGCCGTTGCGACCGGTATACTTGCGCAGCCTGCCGCCCGCGGAAGAATCCGTGCGGCCGGCGGCACTACCGACCAGGAGTTCGATTGGATCATGAAGCGGACGTATCAGCCGCATAACCGCCGCCGCAAGCGCGTGCACGGCTTCCTCGAGCGGATGCGGACGAAGAACGGCCGCCGGGTCCTTGCGCGCCGGCGCAAGAAGGGCCGCCACCGCCTCAGCGTTTGATGTCGCTGCTGACGGCGCAGCGGGCTCTCGCGTGATGCGCAGCTACGACGGCCTCCGCCGGCGAGCGGAGTTTGCCTCGCTGCGGCGCCGCGGCAGGCTCGTTTCGCGCCAGACGCTGCTCGTCTACCGCACCCCGTCGCCGCTCGAGCCGCGCGTCCATGCCGGAATCACCGTGGACACGCGCGTCGGGAACGCCGTCGTCCGCAACCGCGTGCGGCGGCGCATCGCCTCGGCATTGCACGAGCTCTTGCTGGTTGGCCGGGCCGAACGATTGCTCGTGGTTGCGCGACCCTCGGCGGCGCAGGCCGATTTTCAGGCGCTTCGCAGCGATTTGCGCTCCGCACTCGAAGCAGGGTGAGATTCATGACCGTCAGCACCGTTGCCGTCCGGCTTATTCGTCTGTATCAGCGTCTGGTTTCGCCGTTCTTGCCTCCTAGCTGCCGCTTCTACCCGAGCTGCTCGCAGTATGCCGCCGGCGCGATCGAAACCCACGGCGTGCTGGCCGGCTCGTGGCTTGCCGTGGGCAGGCTCGCACGCTGCCACCCCTGGCATCCTGGCGGCGTCGATCTCGTGCCGGCCCAACGCGCGCGGCGAAGCGAGAGCAAGGGTTGATCTTGCACGTTCTCGTCGCATCGTGGCTCGATCCGTTCGTTGCCTTCCTGTGGTGGATTCTTCAAGAGATCAACCTCGTTGTCCGCAACTTGGGTTGGAGTCTCATCCTCCTCGCCGCGCTCATCAGGGCCGTCTTTTGGGGATTGAACGTCAAGCAGTTCAAGGCGATGCTCTCCATGCAACGCATCGCGCCGCGAATCAAGGCGCTGCAGGAGCGCTACAAAGGCGACCAACAGCGCATTCAGCAGGAGACGATGGCGCTCTATCGGGAGGCCGGCGTCAACCCGCTCGCGGGCTGCCTGCCGATGATCGTGCAGCTGCCGATTCTCTACAGCGTGTACTGGGTGATCGCGCTGAACGACACGATCAAAGAAAAGATGTGTGCCGGCACGACGCCGCCCGCATGGTTCGCGTCGTTTCCGCTGCACGGGCAGTTGCACGCGATGTGCTTCGATTCCCAGCACTTCTTGTGGGTCGGCACGGCGCTGTCCAAGCACTATCCGCTGATCTTCGGCGCGAGCCTCGCCGCGCCCGACGTGCTTCTGCTGGCGCTCTACGCCGGGTCGATGTACTTCAGCATGCGCTACGGGAGCGTGCCCTCCACGGACGAGCAGCAGGCGCAGATGCAGCGCGTCATGGCGATCTTCTCGCCGTTGCTCCTGGCGTATTTCGGATGGCGCGCCAAGTGGCCGTCCGCGATGATTCTCTACTGGTTCTCGTACAATGCGTTCACGATGGCCCAACAGATCTACATGTTGCGGCGCTACCATCAGCCGCTCTCGGTGCTCGACTCGGAGCACGTGGTCACGCAGGACGTGGAGAAGAAGCGGGCGGTCGTCGGCGACGGGGCCGCGAAACAGGCTACGGCTGCGAACGATGCAACGGCGGGCAATGCAGAGGCGGCGGGCGAAGCGTCTGCGGCGGTACGCCGGCGTCGCCGTAGGCGGAAGAAAAAGAAAGGCGCATAGACGGTATCCGCGATGATTTACGAAGACGACTACGAGTTCGAAGAGCAGCCGCCGCACGTCCGCGACCGGCAGATCCCCGGAAAGGGCGACGCGCGTTCGCACGGCGTGCGCCGTCGCGCGCGCACCGAGAGATCGCCCAGCGCGCAAGCGCGCGAAGTGCCCAAAGAAGCCGAGGCCGCGCGCGACCTCCTGCGCGACATACTCGAGCGCATGGGGGTGGCGCCGATCGATATCGCGTTCATTCCACGCGAAGAAGGCGAGTACTTCGAAGTGACGGGGCCGGATCTGGCGGCGCTCATCGGACGGCGAGGCAACACGCTCGAGGCGCTCAATCACGTTTTCAACAACATCATCAATGCGGGCGTTCGCAACAACCGGCGGTACTACACGATCGATGCGGAAGGGTATCGCGCGCGCCGTGCAGGTCAGCTCAAGGATCTCGCGCTCTCGATGCTCGAGCGTTGCGTGCGCGAGAAGAAACCGCAGTATCTCGATCCGATGTTGCCCTCCGAACGGAAGATCGTTCATCTCGCGCTCGCACATAGCGAGGTCGTCCGAACGGAGTCCGAGGGTGAAGAGCCGGAGCGCAGAGTCGTGGTCTTCCCGCGTTAGGCTCGAGGAGCATCCATCCCCACGCAGCGGTCGCAGCGGACAATCTATCGGTATAAGCAACGCTCGCCGTGGGGCACGGCGAGCCTGATGCTTGTGCTGATCGCGTTGTGGAGTTGGTCGTTGTGGGATGCGCTCGCGAGCAACGGCGGCTGGAGCCTATCCTCCCGCATCGCGGGAGGCGTGACGCTCGTCGTGCTGCTCGCGATGACGACGCTCTCGTCGATGACGATCCTCGTGAGGGAGGGCGAGGTCGAGTGGTGGTGCGGCGCTGGGTGGCCTCGCGGCCGCGTGCTTCTCGGCGGACTCGTCGACGCATCCGCAACGCGCAGCTCGCTGTGGCAAGGTTGGGGAATCTACTTGACCGCCGCAGGCTGGGGGTGGAACGCGCGCGCGCTCAACGCCGTGCGCCTGCGCACCGCCGGAACCGGGTCGGTTTTGCTCGGAACGGATCGTCCGCAAGAGCTGCTCGACGCGATCGCCCGTGCGCGCTGGGCCGGCGCCGATTGACGCCGTGACGATCGCCGCGATCGCGACTCCTCCGGGGCGCGGCGCAATTGCGATCGTACGGGTGAGCGGCCCGCAGGCGGGCGCAATCGCGATGCGCATCACGCGAATTCCGGCGCCGTTGCGTCCGCGTCGTGCGTACACCGTCGATATCTACGATGCCGGCGGTGCGTTGCTCGATCGAGGCGTCGCACTCTTCTTCGCGGCGCCGAAAAGCTATACCGGCGAGGACGTACTCGAGCTGCACGTGCACGGGAGCCCCGTCGTCGCGCGCTGCGTGCTGGAGGCCGCCGTCGACGCCGGTGCCTCTCCAGCGGCGCCCGGCGAGTTCTCGCGACGAGCGTATTGCAACGGAAAGATGGCGTTGAGCGCGGCCGCCGCAATTGCGGATCTCATTGGAGCGGAAACTCGTGCCGCAGCCCGCGCCGCCGCCGCGAACCTCGCCGGCGGTTTGGTTGCGGAGATCGAGCGGTTGCGCAACATCGTGCGCGGCGTTCTCGAAGAGCTCGCCGGAGCGATCGATTTCCCCGACGAGGTGCCCGAGCCGGAACGCCGCGCTCTCGATGCCACGATGGCGTCGGTCGAGGCGGACCTCCACGCGCTGCGCCAGGCGGGCGAGATCGGACGCGTCGTGCGCGAAGGTGTGAGCGTCGCGATCGTCGGCCCCCCGAACGCCGGAAAATCCTCCCTCCTCAATGCGCTTCTCCATGAAGAGCGCGCCATCGTCTCCGAAATGCCCGGCACCACCCGCGACACCATCGAGGAGGCGGTCGTCGTCAACGGCGTGCCGGTGCGCTTGATCGACACGGCGGGGATTCGCGCGCACGCGGATACGCTCGAAACCGCGGGCATCGAGCGGACAATCGACGCGCTCTCTCGCGCGCGCATCGCCCTTGTGACGCTAGACGGATCGCGGCCGCTGGGGCCTGCCGAGCGCGACGTGTTAGCGCGCACGCAGGGCCGCGAGCGCGTCGTCTTCTGCAACAAATCCGATCTCGGCACAGTGGGAGCGCGCGCGTTGGCGGAGTGCGAGCCGATCGTCGGCAGCGCGTTCGATCCCTCGACGCAGGCTTCGATACGTAACGCGATCGCGCGCGTCGGATGGAACGGCGAGACGATCGATTTTTCCCGGCCGCATCTGGCCACGGCCGCGGAGATGATGGCCGCGACCGAGGCGCTCGCCGCGCTCGCCTGCGCGAGAGCGACGCTTGCCTCCGGTGAGCCGGTGGATCTGTGCGCGGGGGACCTCCAGCAGGCCGTCGCGGCGCTCGGGCATGTACGCGGTGAGGCCGTTGCCGAAGAAGTGATCGACGGAGTCTTCGCGCGCTTTTGCATCGGAAAATAATATGATCGGCGTTCTTCGGCGAAACTGGTGGGCGATCGCGCTGCGTGGCGTGGTCGCGCTGCTCTTCGGGATGCTCGTCTTCGTTTTTCCGCGTGAAGCGGTCGTCGTGCTGGTGCTCCTCTTCGGAGCCTATGCGGCGGTTGATGGCGTCTTTGCCATTCTGTCGGCCGTGCTTGCCGAGCAGGCGCACGAGCGATGGTGGCCGTTCGTAGCCGAGGGCGTCGTCGGCCTTGGGATCGGCGCGCTGACCTTCTTCCGGCCCGGCATGACCGGGCTGGCGCTCTATTTCGTCATCGCCATATGGGCGATTGCGACCGGAATCGTCGAGATCGCTGCCGCGATGCGCGTGCGCAAGACGATCGCGGACGAGCTGATGCTGCTCGTCGGCGGAGTCGCGTCCGTACTCTTCGGCGTCCTGATGATCGTCTTTCCGGCCGTCGGCGCGGTGACCGTCATCTGGCTCATCGGTGTCTACGCCGTGCTCTTCGGCGTGCTGATGATCGCTTTCGCGTTGCGGGTGCGCGCCCACAGCGCGTAGCGCGCTCGTCCTCGTCATCGCTCTCTGCGGGGACGCATCGGGCCTTGCATCCACGCAGAGACGAACGGCGCTTCTGCTGAATACACACGTGTGAGCGCAATGCGGAGCGACGATGCGGCCGTCATCATTGTCGGGGGCGGACACGCGGGCGTCGAGGCAGCGCTCGCGGCGGCGCGGATCGGCGTGCCGACGCTGCTCGTCACGGGCGATCCCGAGAAGATCTGTACCCTGCCGTGCAATCCGTCGATCGGCGGAAGCGCGAAGGGCCAAATCGTGCGCGAGATCGACGCGCTCGGCGGCGCCATGGGCGTGCTCGCCGACGCGTGCGGCCTTCACGCGCGTTTCTTGAACGAGAGCAAGGGACCCGCAGTGCGCGCGCTGCGTGCGCTGATGGACAAGCCCTCCTACGCGCGCAGCGCGATCGCGATGCTGCGCGAGCAACCGAACCTGACGATCGCGCCAGGCCTCGCCGAGGACGTGGTCGTCAAGGCCGGTGCCGTGCGGGCGGTGCGTTGCGCCGACGGTACGAACTACCGGGCCCGGCGCGTGGTCCTCGCGACGGGGACGTTTCTGGGTGGTAAGACCTTTCGGGGCGACGTCATCACCGAGGAAGGCCGGTTCGGCGAGGCGCCGGCAGTCGGTCTCTCCCACGCGCTGCGGCGCCTCGGGTTTCCGACGCAGCGCCTGAAGACCGGCACGCCGCCGCGCATCGCGCGCGATGGCGTCGACATCCGTGCGATGCAGGAGCAGCCGCCGAGTGCCGCGCGTCTGCGGTTTTCGTATCGCAGTTCGGCGGCGTTTCCAGGGCCGCAGCTGTCGTGCTACGTGACGCTCACGAACGAGCGCACGCATCGTCTCGTGCGCGACAACTTGCACCGCTCGCCGCTCTATGGGCTCGATCTCATTCGTGGAATCGGCCCGCGGTATTGCCCGTCGATCGAAGACAAAGTGGTGAAGTTCGCGCACAACCCGGCTCACCAAATCTTCGTCGAGCCGGAGGGATGGGACGAGCCGACGCTATACGTCGGCGGGTTCTCGACGTCTCTGCCCGCCGAGGTGCAGATCGAGATGTTGCGCACGTTGCCAGGGCTCGATGCGTGCACGATGGTGCGCGCCGGATATGCCGTCGAATACGATATGGTGTCGCCCACGGAGCTGCACGACACGCTCGAGACCCGGCGCGTCGCGGGGCTCTTCCACTGCGGGCAGCTCAACGGCACCTCGGGGTACGAGGAGGCTGCCGCTCAAGGCTTGGTTGCGGGCGTGAACGCAGCGCGCGCCGCGGCGGGCAAGACTCCGCTGCGGATCGAGCGCAGCCGCGGGTACATCGGCGTGATGATCGACGACCTCGTCACGAAAGGCGTCGACGAGCCGTATCGGATGCTGACGTCGCGTGCCGAGCATCGATTGGTGTTACGACACGACAACGCCGATCTGCGTCTGACGCCGCTCGGTCGTGAAATCGGCACGGTGGACGACCAGTCATGGCAGGCTTTCGAACGCCGGCGGGAGGCACTCGATGAAGCCCTGCGCGACGCGCGCTCGACGCAGATCGCGCAGCGACTGCGCCGCCCGGAGGTTGGCTTCTGCGACGTTGCCGCGAGCTTTACGCCGCCCCTCGAGGCCGAGATCGGCGAACGCGTTGCGATCGAAGTGAAACTCGAAGGCTATGCCGCGCGGGCTGAGCTCGCGCTCGCGCGGAGCGCTAGGCTCGAGTCGGCGGAGATCCCAACCGTTCTTGACTATGACAATATATCGGCACTATCACGCGAAGCGCGCGAGAAGCTTGCTGCACGACGACCGAGGACCCTCGGGAGCGCCGGACGGATTCCGGGCATCACGCCCTCGGACATCGCGATCCTCGAGGTCCTCGTGCATCGGCTCGGCGCCTCCGTCTCGTAATCCGGGAGCATGTTCGCAACGATTGAGATCCTCTTGCGAGAGGCGAAGATCGAGGCCGGCATAGCGAGCCGGCTTGCAGCATACGGCGAGATGCTGCTCCTTGCGAATCGACAGACGAATCTCACCGGTGCGAAGAGTCCGGAAGCGCTCGTGCCGCACCTCCTCGATAGCTTGACCCTGGCACCATTCATTGCCGGCCCGCTCGTTGACGTCGGCTCCGGGGCCGGCCTCCCGGCAATTCCGCTCGCGTTGGCTTTGGGGATCGAGATCACCATGATCGAGGCGACTGCAAAGAAGGCCGCGTTCCTCGAGCTCGCTTTGCATAGGCTGGAACTTCGAGGGGAAGTAGTTGCCGAACGAGCCGAGACGGCGGCCCGAAGCGATCGTCTCCGCGATGCCTATCAGAGCGGAACGTGCCGAGCCGTGGCGTCGGGTGCCACGACGGCCGAGTTGCTTCTGCCGTTTGTCCGCCCATCTGGGCTCGCGATCTTGCAGCGGGGAAAGATCAGCGAGGCGGAGCGCGCAGCGGTCGCCGACGCTGCTCTCGTCTTAGGCGGCGAGCTCGAAGGCATCGTCAATCTCCCCAACGGAGAACGTTCGATCGTGCTGCTTCGGAAGACGATTCCAACGCCGCCGCGGTTCCCACGCCGCACGGGCGTTGCGCAGCGCCGTCCTCTCTGCTCCGAGCGTTCCACGTGAAACACAACGGCGGGTGAAACTTGCCCAAAGACGGCCGGGTCTTGGGCGCGAGAACAGCGTATCCTCAGCAATGGTGGCAAGCTAGATAATGATATATCGCGATATGTCTGCAATGATCGTATGGCGACGGTAGCGACTGCCGCCGCGGGGGAACGCCCGGCGACGAACCGTTGGCTGATATCGATTACCGTCATGCTCGGGATGATTATGGCGATCATCGACGCGACGATCGTGAACGTTGCGCTTCCGACGATCGCGGGCAATCTCGGCGCGTCGATCGACGACGCTGCGTGGGTCGCGACCGGATACCTTCTCTCCGCCGTCATCATCATGCCGCTCAACGGCTGGCTGACTGCGTATTTCGGGCGAAAGAATTTCTACGCCGCATGCATCGCCATCTTTACGATCGCCTCGTTTTTGTGCGGCACGGCAACGAGCATTTGGCAGTTAACGTTCTATCGCGTCATTCAAGGCATCGGCGGCGGCGCGCTCCAGCCTACCGCGCAGGCGCTGCTCTTCGAGACGTTTCCGCCGAAAGAACGCGGCGGCGCGATGGCGATCTTCGGCATCGGCGCAATGTTCGGTCCGGCGATCGGACCGCTGCTCGGTGGATATCTCATCGATAACGCCACGTGGCCGTTGATTTTTTTCATCAATATCCCGATCGGCATCGCGGCCTTTTTGATGACGCTTGCGTTTATCCCGAACCCGCATTATCTGGAAAAGCCCAAAGCAGGCCTCGACGTCGTCGCTCTCGGGTTGCTCGTCGCCGGACTCGGCTCGTTACAGTACGTTCTCGAACGCGGGCAGCACGACGATTGGTACAGCTCGCCTACGATCGCCATCCTCACCGTCGTCGCGGTCGGCGGCATCACCGCGTTCATCGTGAAGTCGCTGCGCGATCGAAATCCGCTCGTCGAGTTACGCGTCTTTCGCTATCGCGAGTTTGCGATCGGCAACATCCTGCTCTCGATCTTGGGGTTCGGCCTCTTTGGGACGATGCTCATCATGCCGCTCTTCTTTCAAGGCGTTGCAGGCATGTCGGCGTTCGAGATCGGCGAGGTGCTCTTCCCAGGCGCGATTGCGACCGCCGTCTCGATGGTGATCGCGGGCCGCATGGTCAGCCGCATCGACAGCCGTATCCTCGTCTCCTTTGGGCTCGTCATGTTCGCACTCTCGACGTGGATGCTCGGCGGCTTGAACCAGAATACCGGATACTGGGACGTGTTCTATCCGAGAATCATTCAAGGTTTCGGCATGGGCTTTCTCTTCGTTCCCCTCTCGACGGTGATGCTCGCACCGGTGCCGCGCGAGGATCTTGCCAGCGCGAGCGGCGTTTCGAACCTCGTGCGGCAGATCGGCGGCAGCTTGGGCATCGCGATCCTCACGACGCTGCTCGTGCGGCAATCCGCCGTTGCGTGGTCGACGCTTGCGGGCGGCATCACGTCCACGCACGGGCAGTCCATCGGAACGCTCATGGGACTCGTCGCGCAGCAGTCCTCGGTGATCGGATACGATTTTCTCTTCCGCTTGACGGCCGTGGTCTTCATCCTCACGCTTCCGCTCGTGTTCTTCATGCGGCCGCCGCGCGGCGTGAGGGGTACGCCGGCGATGCCCGAGTGACGAGGGAGGCACTGGACGAGCGGCTCGCACGGGTGCTTCCCGCGGGGACGTTATACGCGGTCGGCGGCCGCGTGCGCGACGACGTTCGCGACGATACCGGTCGCGCCGACGAGGGCGCAAACGACCTCGATTACGTCGTCACCGGCGTCCCCTTCGAAGAGCTACGCGAGCGCCTGCAGCGAGCGGGCCGCGTCGACCTCGTCGGCGCCTCGTTTTCGGTCTTCAAGGTGACGCTCGACGGGACGACCGTCGACGTCGCGTTGCCCCGGTACGAGCGCTCGACCGGCACCGCACACCGAGCCTTCGAGGTTGAAGGCGGCCCCGACGTACCGCTTGTCGACGATCTCGGACGGCGAGATTTTCGCATCAACGCCATGGCGCGAGCGCTACCGTCGGGCGAGCTCGTCGATCCATACGGCGGATGCGCGGATATCGCCGCGCGGCGCATCGATATTATCGCCGATCGCGCGTTCGAGGAGGACCCGTTGCGCATGCTGCGGGCTGCGCAGTTCGCCGCGCGCTTTGAGTACGCGCCCACGCCGCGAACGCTCGCCGCGATGCGCGCCGCGGCTCCGTTGGCCGCGACGATCTCCGCGCAGCGCATTGCTGACGAACTGACGAAGCTGCTGACGCGAGCGCGGCGGCCGTCGATTGGCCTAGAGATCCTGCGCGATACCGGCGTGCTCGCCGCGATTGCACCGGAGTTGCTCGAAGGCGTCGGCGTAGAGCAGAACGAGTGGCACGCGTACGACGTCTGGCACCACGCGTTGGCGACGCTCGACGCCGCGCCGGGCGGAGATCTCGTGCTTCGCCTCGCGGCACTTCTCCATGACGTCGGCAAGCCCCGAACGAAGGATGGCCCGCATTTCTACCGTCACGAGCAGGTCGGTGCCGAGATGACGCTCGCGCTCTTACGGCGACTGCGCTTCAGCAACGACGTGGTCGAGACGACGACTCAGCTCGTGCGCTCCCACATGTACGTTGCAGATCCGGAACTCTCCGACGCGGCGTTGCGCCGCTCGATCCGGCGAATCGGCGTCGCGGAACTCGCGCGTCAGTTCGCGCTGCGTCACGCGGACATCGCGGGTTCCGGCCTCCCGAAGCGCGACGATTCGAACGAGCGCTTCGAGGAGCGCGTTCGCGCAGAGCTCGCGCGCCAGCCCGCGTTCTGCGTTGCCGACCTTGCCGTGAGCGGCGACGACATTATCGCCGCGATGATTCGACGCGGTCTCGCACCCCCGGAGTTTCGCGGCGATCAGCGCGTCGGTAACCTCTTGCAGCGGCTCTTCGAGCAGGTCACGGAGGAGCCCGAGAGTAACGAGCGCCACACGCTCTTGGCATTGTTGAATGAATATCTCACCGAGCCCACCGCATAATCGCGGTGACGTGCGCATTATTGCGCTCGTCAATCAAAAGGGCGGGGTCGGCAAGTCGACGACGGCCGTGAACCTCGGTGCGGCCCTCGCGCTTCTCGGGAAGACGGTGCTCGTGATCGACGCCGACCCGCAGGGCAACACGACCACCGGTTTCGGCATCGAGAAGAGCGCCGAGACCCCGAGCATCTACGAGGTGCTCATGCGGCAGGTCACGCTTTCGGAGGCCGTGCGCTCGACGGAGATCGCGCAGTTGGGCGTCGTGCCGGCGACGATCAACCTCGCCGGTGCGGAGATCGAGCTGGTTCCGGAACTCTCCCGCGAGACGCGCCTACGCGAAGCGGTCCTACCGGTGGCCGAGCGATACGACTACGTGCTCGTCGATTCGCCGCCCTCGCTCGGCTTGCTGACGATCAACGCACTGGTTGCCGCGACCGAGGCAATCATTCCGGTGCAAGCGGAGTTCTACGCGCTGGAAGGGCTTTCTCAGCTGACGCGCGTCATCAATCGCGTGCGCGAAGCGCTCAATCCTCGCTTGCACGTCAGCGGCGTGCTCGTGACGATGTACGACGGCCGTACGCGTCTGGCCGTCGAGGTGTTGGAAGAGCTCGCGCGCTACTTTCCGGAGCAGGTGTTCAAGACGCAGATTCCTCGCAACGTACGCCTCTCAGAGGCCCCGTCGTACGGAAAGCCCGTGATGCTGTTCGATCCGAAGAGCCGCGGCGCGCAAGCGTATATGGCACTCGCCCACGAGCTGATAGCGCCGGTGGAGTTGCACGCATGAGCGGCCCGCGCGGGTTGGGCCGAGGTCTCGACGCGCTGCTCGGCGGCGCGCCGCTCCCGGTCGCGCCGGTACAGGCGGCGGGCTTACGCGACATTCCGCTCGACCGCATCGTTCCCAATCCCTTCCAGCCGCGTACGTCGTTCGACGAATCGTCGATGGACGAGCTCAAGCGCTCCATCGAAGCGCATGGCGTGCTCGTGCCGATCATCGTGCGGCCGCGGGGAGATCGCTTTCAAATCGTCGCCGGCGAGCGCCGGTGGCGCGCGTGCGCGGCGCTACAGCGTCCGACGATCCAGGCGATCGTGCGTGACGAGAGCGATCGCGCCTCTCTCGAAATGGCGATCGTCGAGAACCTTCAGCGAGAAGACCTCAACGCTCTCGAAGAGGCCGCGGGCTTCGCACAGCTGGTCGACGACTACGATCTCACGCAAGAGCAGGTGGCTGCGCGCGTCGGCAGGAGCCGTTCCGCGGTCGCGAATGCGCTGCGTCTGCTCGGGTTGCCCGATACGATCAAGGCGATGATCGTCGATGGGCGTCTCTCCGGCGGACACGCGCGTGCGCTCCTGGCGGCGCCGGAAGGCGAACGCCTCACGCTCGCCGCTCGCGCGGTTTCGGAGGGCTTGCCGGTGCGCGCGCTCGAGCGGCTCGCCGCGGCGTACGCGGCGCCGCGCGCGGCATCGCCGCCGCCGGCGCGTTCGCTTTCGCCTGAAGAGCGCGACTTCGAGAGCCGGTTGCGCGAGCGCTTCGGCATGCGCGTGAGCGTCGTGCGCGCGGGCAGCGGCGGCCGCGTCGAGTTTCATTTTTCCAGCGCGCGCGAGCTAATGCACTTGGGCGACCGTCTGCTCAAGCCGTGACTCGAGCGCGGCGCGCCTCGCTGCTGCACGGCATATACGTCATCGTGAATGAATCGCCGCGCGTCGTGGAGATCGCGCGCGCCGCGCTGGACGCCGGCATCCGCATCCTGCAGTATCGAGCGAAGCGCGGGATCGATCCGGCGCATCTGCACGCGCTACGCGCCCTTGCAGCCGAGCGCGAGGCGCTGTTCCTCGTAGACGACGACTGGCGCGCGGCGCTCGCGTTCGGCTGCGACGGGGTCCACCTCGGCCCGGACGACGACGGTTTCGCGAATCTCTCGCAGGTACGCGCCGCGCTCGGCGAACTGCTCGTCGGGGTCTCGTGCGCCGACGCGAGCGAGACGCGTGCAGCTGAGAAGGGCGACGCGGATTACGCGGGCGTCGGTCCCGTCTTTGCGACGACGTCGAAGAGCGATGCCGGAGCGGCGATCGGCATTCCGGGGCTTCGCAGCATTGCCGCCGCCACTCGCCTGCCGGTTGCGGCAATCGGCGGCATCACAAAAGAGAATCTTTGCGACGTGAAAGGCAGCGGCGTCGCGATGGCGGCGACGATCTCCGCGGTCGCCGGTGCCGCAGACCCGGCTGACGCGGCTCGGCGACTCCTGCGCATATGGAACGACGGGGAGCGACCGTAACGATGCCGCGTGCGCCAGCGGTACTTTCGATCGGCACGACGGAACCTCGCAACCTTGCCGGCGTCGGCCGTGACGTCGTCGTTGCAGCGCAGTACGGCTGCGTCGTGGTTACGGCGGTTGCGGCCGTGAGCGCGCAAGACGAAAGCGGCGTTCGCCTGCTCCAGGTGCTTGCCTCGGAGGTGCTCGAGGCGCAGCTCGACGCACTCGCGGGAATACGCGTTGGCGCAGTGCGGATCGGGGCTCTGGGCTCCGTCGCGAACGTTGCACTCGTTGCGCGCCGGCTCGAGACGACACCTGACATCTGGGCGGTCGTCGACCCCGTGCTCTACGCGAGTGCCGGCGGCGCGCTGGTCGAGGGCGGCGCTTTTGCGGCCCTACGGGACGACCTCGCGACGTTGCCGAGCGTCGTGCTTACGCCCAATCTTGGCGAGGCCGCGGCGTTACTCGGGCGCGAACGAATCGGGCGCGACGAGATGGAAACCGCCGCGATGGAGCTACGCGAGCGTGGCGCCGGTGGCGTGCTGCTCAAGGGCGGCCATCTCGACGGCGAGCCAGTCGACGTGCTCGCGACGCGCGACGGCACGCAAGCGTTTGCTGCGCCGCGGATTGCGGCCGGCATGCGCGGCACCGGATGCACGCTGGCGATGGCGATCGCGTGCGAGCTCGCGCTCGGACGCGGGCTGCGCGAGGCGGTCGTTTCGGCTCGGGCGTTCGTGCGAGCGAAGATGACGGCTCCTGCGAGCGGAGAATAGCGCGACGATGAGCGTGGCCTCGAAACCCCGCGTGATGTCGGGGATGCGGCCGACGGGGGAGCTGCACGTCGGCCATCTCGTCGGCGTCTTGACGCAGTGGGCGAACTTCTGCGATACTGCAGACGCCTTTTTTGAAGTCGCAGACTTGCACGCGTACACGACGAGCTTTCAGGACGCGCAATCGGTGCGCGACGTGCGCGAAGAGATGGTTGCGGTCTGGCTCGCCGCCGGCGTCGATCCGGCGAAGGCGACGATCTACCTGCAGTCGGCAGTGCCCGAGATCAGCGAGCTCTACACGCTACTCTCGATGATCGTCCCGGTCTCGTGGCTCGAGCGCGTTCCAACGTATAAGGGACAGATCGAGGCCCTCGGCTCGGAGATCGCGACGCATGGATTCCTCGGCTATCCGCTGCTGCAGCTCTGCGACGTCGCGGTCGTACGAGGCGAGCGCGTTCCGGTCGGACGGGACCAAGTGGCGCACCTGGAGTTTGGGCGCGAGGTCGTGCGGCGCTTCAACTATCTGTACGGGGAGGGGCGTGAGGTGCTGATCGAGCCGCATCCGACGCTCTCGGAGTTTCCCGAAGTCCCCGGGACGGACGGACGAAAGATGAGCAAGTCGTACGGCAATGCGATCCTCATCGCCGACGACGAGGAGACGACCGTGAAGAAGGTGCGCGCCATGATCACGGATCCGCTAAAGATTCGACGCGGCGATCCCGGGCGACCGGAGATCTGCCCGGTCTACGCGCTCTGGCGGTTTGCCAATCCGCTTCGGCTCGAAGGCATCGCGGCGACCTGCCGGTCGGGCGAGCTCGGCTGCGTGCAGGACAAGGGCGATTTCGCGGAAGCGCTCAACGCCTATCTTCGGCCGGTACGCGAACGGCTCGCGACGTATCGCGCCGACGCAGCGGCCGTCGCGCGGATCGTCGACGATGGCACCGCGCGCGTCCGCGACGTTGCCGCCGACGTCCTGCGCGACGTCAAGCGCGCAATGAAGCTGCTCTAACCTTTGAACGCGGGCAGCGCGTTTGCGATCGCGTCGAGCGCCCAATCGATATCGTCGAGCGACGCCGCGTACGAGAAGCGCAGGTAGCTGCCTCCGGCCTTGCCGAACGCCGACCCGCTCGTACACGCAACGCCAGCGTGTTCGAGAAGAAAGGTCGCAAGCGCGCGATCGTCCTGCGTGATGCGCGACACGTTGGGGAAGGCGTAGAACGCCCCTTCCGGTAGCGTGCACGAGAGACCGGCAATCCGATTCAGGCCGGCGACGATGCGGTCGCGTCGCTCCCGAAACGTTGCGTTCATCGCGCGCACCGGCTCGTCCGGCCCTTGCAGCGCGGCGATGCCGGCGCGCTGAACGAATCCGGCGACGCAACTGAACGTGTTGTTGTTGAAGAGCGTCACGACGTCGGCGAGCGCCTTCGGCATCAGTGCGTATCCGAGCCGCCAGCCCGTCATCGCGTACGCTTTCGAAAAACCGTCGACGACGATCGTCCGCTCGCGCATTCCTGGCAGCGCTGCGATCGATAGATACTCGCGATCGAGGTAGAAGTTGCGGCTGTAGATCTCGTCGGCGAGAACCAAGAAATCGTGGCGTTGCGCGAGCGCGGCGATGCGCTCTAAGTCCTCTGCCTGGAGAACGCCGCCGGTGGGGTTGTGCGGGGAGTTGATGACGAGCAGTTTCGTGCGATCGGAGACGCGGCGCTCGAGCTCGCCGAGGTCCATGCGCCAGTCGCGCTCTTCGCGCAGCGGTATCGCTACGGTTTTTGCCTGCAGATAGCTTGCCGCCGATGCGTATGCCGGATACGCAGGATCGAAGTAGACGAACTCGTCGCCGGGATCCAGCAGCGCGCAGAGCGTGTTCCAGATTGCCGGCTTCGCGCCGGGCGTGATCACGACGTTCTCTGCGGAGTAGCCTGGCTCGATGTGCCGGAAGCGCCCGGCGTACTCGGCGACGACTGCCCGTAACTCGCCAAGACCAGCCGACGGCAAGTAGTGCGTGTCCCCGGCGTCGAGAGCCTCGACCGCGGCGCGTTTGATGTGCTTAGGCGTGTCGAAGTCCGGCTCGCCGATCTCCATGTGGACGACCCGGCGTCCCTGGGCTTCGAGCGCTCGGGCCCGAGCCAGGACCTGGAAGGCATTCTCGGCGCCGAGCCGGGCAACGGCGGAGGCGACCCGATTTCCGGTGACGGCAAGCATCTAATGGTCCCTTTCGCAGTGACTAAAGCAGTAGCGGATGTCGAAGGGGCTGGTCCGGGGCAGGCGAACCAATCTTGCCCTACCATGCGTACCCTGTCGGAAGTTTTCACGCCGGGTGCACCGACGTTGCCCGAAGGACTCCGGACACTCGTGGTTTCTCCCGAGCGCGAGTTGGAACCTGGAGTGACCGTGCGCGCCGGATTTACATTTCGTAACAACGGCGGAGCGCCGGCAACCGGCGTGCGCGTCCGATTCAATCTTCCTGACGGACTCGTCTATCTCGTCGGCAGCGGACGCCTCGACGGCGCCGATCTCGACGACGAGCTGGGGAACTCGCCGTTGCTCGCGCGCAACGGCGCGCATATCGGCGACGTCGCTCCGAGTGAAGAGCGGCGCCTCGAAGTCGCCTACAGCGTCGTCGGGGCCATCGAGAACGGGACGACCATCGAGCTGCAGGCGGCCGTCGCCTCCTTTGAAGTGCAACCGGTAGGATCGAACGTCGTTCGTCTCATTGCCCGCAGCCGTCCGCAGCTGATGAACGCACTGACCGGCATCTCCATCGAAACGCGGCGCGATCCGGCGCCGGGAGTCGAGGCCGAGATCACCGCTCGCGTTCACAATGCCGGCGAATCGAGCGCGCACGACGTCGTCGTGGTTGCGCCCGTACCGGAACACACGACGTACGTGCCCGGCTCGGCGCGGGTCAACGGTCGCGAGATCGAACGCGATCTCGGTTGCGGGTACGATCGCGTCTACGCGCCCATCGTCGCATCGGCTCTCTCCGCGAGCGCGAGCGCGATGCTCGTCTATCGCGTACGCATCGACTCACCGCTGCCCGACGGCACGCGCATTTCGGCGAGCGCGCAAGTCGCCTCGCAAGAGACGCCGGCTTTCGCGCTCGATCCCGCGGCGCTCGTCGTGCACGCGGCTCCGGATTTCGGCGACGATCGCACGACGTTCACGGTCGAGCCTGCGACGCAGGTGCATCCGGGCGAGCGCATCGTGCTGACCTTCGTCGCGCTCAACTCCGGCACCGCGGCTGCGGAGAACACGGCGCTAGCGTTTTCATTGCCGGAGGCGCTCCTCTACGTGCGCGGCGCGGCGCGTATCGACGGGCGTCCGACGCGCGAGCGGCGCGGCGAACAACTGATTTTCGATCTCGGTCGCGTCGAAGGCGGCGAGCGCGTCGAGCTTCGGTGCGAGGCGATTGCCGTTGCGCCGTTGCCCGACGGCACCTCGCTTCCCGTTGCGGCAGCGCTCACTTGGCAGCCCGCACAAGGGGAAGGCCAGCGGCGCTTCGAGCGCGCGGTGCTCGTCCGGTCCGAGCCGGCCCTGGTGCGGCGACGCAACACGATCGTACGTTCGGGTGAGGAGGTCGTTCGGCCCGGTCAAGAGATTGCGGCCGCGATCGCGGTGGCAAATGAAGGAAGCGCGCCCGCGCTCGACGCGACGCTGCAGCTTCGCCTCGACCCGGCACTCGAGGACGTTACCCTGAGCGAGCGCGGCGTGCGCATTGCGATGGATGGCGCAGTTGCTGAATTGGGCTCGATCGATCCCTACCTTGCGCGACGCATCATCCTGCAAGCACGCGTGCGAACGCCATATGCGGACCGTAGCGAGATCGTCGTCGGTGCGAGCCTGACGACGCGCGAGCTCGGCGAGACGCAGCTCGGCGAAGCGAGTTGGCGGGTGGATTCTCACCCGGCCTTTTCCCCGGGAACCTCCCGGCTCGAGCTCGCAAGCGGTGCGGTGCTGAGGCCGAATCAGCTCGCGGAAGTCCTCGTGACGATTCAAAACGTCGGAAGCGATGCCGCGCGCAACGTGCGCGTGCGGCTCATCGTCTCGCCGGAGGCGCGTTTTGAAAGCGTCGACGGCGCGACGCGCGAACGATCCTCGATTCTCTTCGGAGAGATCGCGCCGGGTGCGAGCGCCCAGGCGAAGCTCGGAATGCGCCTGTTGCGCAGCGTTCCCAAAGAACATCCGCTCACCATCGACACGGTGCTCACGGCGGACTCGATGCTGCCGGTTCCGCTCGAGCGACTGACCATCGTGACGACGGCGACGCCGGATTTTTCAGTCGGAGCGTTCCGCAGCAATCCCGGCGACGCCGCCGACCTCGGGGAGACCATCGAGTGGGCGCTCCACTTGCGCAACGGCGGCGACGGCCCCGCGCGTCAAGTGCAAATTCGCGTGGCGCAGCCTGCCTCGCTCATCTACGTTCCGAACTCGACGACCGTCAACGACGTACCGATTCGCGACGTCGGCTCGGTCGGTCCGTTCGCGAGCGACCGCGGCATCGTGCTCAACGAGTTCGACCCCGGAGTGGAGGCGACGGTTCGTTGGCGAGACGTCGTCCACAATCAGCTCCCTGCCGGAGAGTCCATCGTGCGCGTGGCGCACGTCACGTACGACGCCGATCGCTTCGACGAGATCGCCTCCGACGAGCTGAAGGTGCGCGCCGCGCCGGTGTTTGCCAACGCCATCCCGGGATTGCAGTTCGGTCTCGAAGGGCTCGTCGGCCCGGCAGCTGAGGGTGCGCGCGACGATCGCTACGCCGACGTCGGCGCCGCGATCGTCGGTGACGGCGCGCAGTATGGCAGCTTTCAAACCGCGGAGGGCACATACGGCAACGGTCATGCCCACGATGCAATCGTGGCGGGATCGCAGGTCGGAACCGCCCTCGGATTCGGCAACGAGTGGCTCGCGCGGACGCTGCGCTTTCTCGAAGAGGCGCGCTTCCCGGGTCTCGTCACGCATCTCTTCGCGCTGCGTGCGTTCCTGCCCGAGGCACTCGGCGACGGACGCGCCCCCATCGCGCCTGTCGCAGATGCGCTGCGGGAAGAACTCGACCGCCTCTTCATTAAGTTGCGGCTCCCGAACTACGCAATTGCACCGCGCGACATCGAGACGCCGTCGTCGCGGACGACGATCGAGCGATTGCTGCACGACGCGTGTGCGGCGCGAGGTGCGCCGGCGGAGCCGCCGGGCGCCGTTGCCGTCTTGCGCGGAGCGTACGATCCCGCAACTCTGCGCGAGATCGCCGAGCGTCTCCACGGTGCTCCGCCCGCAACCGCGCTTCCCTGGGCGGCGCTCGCGCGCCTGATGCCGGCGTCCGTACCGCAGGCGCAGCACTACCGCACGTTGCTGGTAGATCGGCTCGACGCATTCTCCGATGCGGACTCCGCCGAGTTCATCGAAGCGCTCCAACACCACCGCGACGGCGCCCTGGACGGCGCCCTCGACGCCTGGCTCGTATCGCTGCGCGCCGCGGTTTCATGAGGTTCCCGTTATGATCACCCTCGCAATCGCCATACTCTTCGTTCTCGGAATCGCGCTCGGGATCTACGCGGTGGTCGCTCCGCGGCCGTCGACGAGCGAACCGACGCTGCTGGATCAAGTCGATCTTGCGCCGCTGCGCGCGACCTCGGAGTGGACGAACGAAGCCGGGCACGAGTTCGGCGGACTCTCCGAATCCGCACGCTGCGACCTCGTCTTTGCGGTTGCCGCGCTCGACGACGAGCGCTCCTCGCACCTGCTCGAGGTCGCGTTGCAAGATCCGAACGAGGCCGTCGCCCTGGCCGCAGCTCATGCGCTGGCCGGCTCCGGCCGCGCAGCCGCAGTCGAGCGGTTTTTGGCGCAGCACCCCGGCGATCGTGCGGAGCGCATCGTCTCGACGCTCTCGCTTCTCATCATCCCGTCACGAGAAGAGGCGGTACCGGCCGGGCGTTGACGTCTGCCCTCGATCTCTGCGCGGCCGACCTTGCGCGCTGCATTCGCGTTCTCGATCGCGGTCTCACGGCATCGCCGGTCGTGCATCTTATCGCGCTTTCGTTCTTACTGCCGGAAAGCTCCAGCGCCTCGCCCGGGATCTGCGTGCTTTTCGCGGCATCCGCGCAGGCGCGTCGCAGGCGATGCGAGCGGCTCTTCGCACGGATGCCCACGACGATCGGCGCCGACGATCTGGAGAGCGTCGAGGAGCGCGTCGCACTCATCGAGCTCGCGCGCGGGATTGCAAGCGCCGACGACGCGAATGAGATGCCGCTTGCGATGCACAGCGGGGTTCGCGTCGTCGGTGAGATCGCGCGAGATCGCGTGAGCGCCCTTCTTCCCGAGCTGGAAGCGGCGCCGCTCGGCTCGGTCGTCCCGTGGATGCTCTGCGCGGAGCTCCTCGGCACCGCGATCGTGTATCGCGCGTCGCAGAGCGCGTCGCTGCAGCAGTATCGCGAATCGCTCTTGGAACGTTTTGCCTCGCTCGCCGACCAATCGGCGCAGATCTTTTGGAAGACGCTGGCGTCGGGCGAGGAGCCGGTCTTGCGCGAGCGGCTTGCAAGCGTGCTCGACGGCCTGCGCGGCGTTGCCGTGCTTGCCGCGACCGCCTAACGGCGGTGCCGATCCTCGGAATCGTAGCGGTCGTGCTGCTCGCGGCGAGCGTCTACCTTGCGACGGAGCTGCGCCGCCGCCGTAGCGCGCAAGAGGCGGTTGCCGTTGCGTTGACGCCGCCCGCGCTGCGCTGGACGAAGGAGATCGCCGGCGACGACGAGTTGACGGCGCAGGAACGGATTGCGATCGTCGAACGGCTCGGCTTGCTCGCAAACGATTGGAGCGCTGCGTTGCTCGAAGAGGCGCTCGACGACGAGTACGATGCCGTCGTGCGCGAGGCGGCATGGCGCGCGCTGCTGCGCGCTCGAGCGGACGAGCTTACTTCTTCCCGAAATACTTGACCAAGATCGCGCGCGCAATGGGTGCGGCGACGGCCGCGCCGTAGCCTCCGCTGCGGTCGACGTAGACTGCCAGCGCAAATCTCGGGTGATCGGTGGGCGCCCAACAGATGAACCACGTGGTGTTCGGTCCGTGCCCGCCTGCGGTTTCGACGGTGCCGGTCTTACCTGAGTACGGCAAGCCGGCGATTGCGAGTCCGTATGCGGTCCCGCCCGGATCCGTGACGCGCGCCATGCCGGCGCGAACGGCTGCGAGCGCTGCGGGCGAAGCCGGCACCTGACGGATGATGCGAATCGGAACGCGCCGCACGATTCTACCGTCCGGCGAGCGGATCTCCGTCACGACGTGCGGTTGGTAGAGCGTTCCGCCGTTGATCACGGCCGACGCGATGTTGGTCATCTGCAGCGGCGTCGCTTGCATTGCGCCTTGCCCGATGCCGAGGCTGCAGACGTCGCTCGGCTCGAGAGGGAGGCCGTAGTTTCTCTCCATCCACGCGTTGGTGGGCCAGTTTCCGCGGCCTTCGCCGGGCAGATCGACGCCGGTGCGATGATCGAGCCCGAAGAGCAGCGCCCACTTGCGCAGGCGCTCGTTTCCTAAGTACCAGGAGAGGCGGTAGAAGTAGCCGTCGCTCGACGCCGCGAGAGCCGGCACGAACGTCGTGTCGCCGAGGCCTCCGGCGGCGATGTCGCGCGCGAGATATCCGCCGCAGTTCCAAGCACCGCTGTCGTAAACCACTTCGTCCACTCCGATGACGCCTTCGGTGAGCGCGGCCGAACCCGTCACCATTTTGAACGTTGAGCCGGTCGGAGTCGCGGCCGCGATCGCGCGATCGAAGAGCGGCTCGAGCGGCGAGGTGAGATAGCTCTCGACCTCCGCCGAGCGCTGCTCCGAGAAATCGTTCGGGTTGAAGTTCGGAGCGCTCGCGAGCGCGAGGATCTCGCCCGTATACGGATCCTCGGCGACCACCGCGCCGGTGAGCGGGCGTCCGCGACCCCAACTCTGCAACCCTTGCGCCAGCGCCTCGTCGACGATGCGCTGCAGCCGCCAGTCGATCGAGGTGACGATGGCATCGCCCGGGATCGCCGGTTTCTGCGGGAACTCCGCGCCGCGCACAACCTGTCCCGACGCGTCGACCTCGATGCGTTCGCCACCGGGCTGCCCGCGAAGGTAACCGTCGTACTGCGCCTCCAAGCCGTCTTTTCCGACGACGTCGTTCTCCGTGTAGCCGAACCGGCGCAGACGTGCGTATTCGCTGGCGCTGATCTCTCCCACGTAGCCGAAGATGTGCGAGCCGAAATCGCCGTATGGGTATTCGCGGATCGGCTGCACCTCGAGATCGATGCCCGGAACGTCCGTCAAGATCTCCGATAGCCGCGCGACGGTCGGAACCGGCAAGTCGACTGCGAGGATAATCGGACCGTACGGCTCGTTCGCGACGATCTGAGCGAAGGAGGTATAGTCGATGCCGTGATGGTGGAACAGTCTGCGCATCAGCGTTCCTTCCGGCACCCCGATCGTCTGCGAAAGCAGCGTCATTTCGCGGGGCAGGTTCGCGATCTCGGACGGGATGAGTCCGACGACGAACGATGGCCGATTACGCGCGAGAATGACGCCGCGGCGATCGTAGATGAGACCGCGCGGCGCGGCGACGGGTATCAAGCGAATTTGGTTCTCGAGCGCTTCGGCGCGATATCTCGCACCATCGACGAGCTGAATCGTCGCGAGCCGCGCGACGAGAACGAGCAGCGCGAGTAGCATCAGCGTTGCAAAGACAACGATGCGCAGTGGAGGGCGCTCCCACGAAATACGGCGCCGCGCAGGGCGCACCGGCATCATCGGCGCCACGCCATTGCGCGCCGGCGATCGAAGCGGCGCGCCACGAACATTACCATGGCTGCCAGCGCGGCATTGAGCGCTCCTTGCAGGATCGCTTCGTGGAGGTGAATCGTGCCGAGGCCGGCGGGATAGCCTTCAACCTTCTTGATGCTCCAGAATACGAGGTCGCGTAGGAGCGTCGCGCCAGCGACGACGATCATGAAGAAGGGCATCGAGTCTTCGAAGAAGCGCCGCGTCGGCAGCGAGGCCAGCAACGCGGTGATCGCCGTTGCGAACGTCCATGCGCCACCGCCGTCGAACGCGATGAGATCCTCGCCGATTCCCGCGACCAAACCGAAGAGCGTCGCGCGCCAGATGTCCGAGCGCATCGCGTACCACACGACGGCGACGAGCACGAGGCTCGGCTCGACGTTGCGCACGACGGCGTAGTGCATGATCGTCGCCTGCGCGACGAGTGCGGCGAGGAGCCAGGCCAAGGCGACGCGCGCCGAAGGCCCGACATACCGCTCCGGCGCTCTACTTCGAGAGAACGACAACGCGATCGAGTGCGCCGAGTGCGACGGCGGGGCGAAGGACCGCTGTTTGATAGAGCGCGGCGTCGTTGCGATCGACAGCTACGATCGTGCCGATCGGGATGCCTGAGTTGAACGAACGGCCGTTTCCCGTCACGACCACGTCGCCGGTGCGCAAGTTGGCGTCCTGCGAGACGTACTGCATCCGCACGCTCGTGAGATTTCCTTGCGCGATGCCCCACCATCGTCCTCGCTCGACGATTGCGGGTATGCGGCTCGTGTAATCGGTAATGAGCAGCACCGTACTCGAGAAAGGTCCGACCTCCGCAATGCGCCCGACGACGCCCGATGGTGCGACGACGCCGTCGTCCGGCTTGATTCCCGCACGGGAGCCTCGGTCGATGGTCACGGTGCGCGATTCGTTCTCGGGAGGGAATCCGATGACGCGCGCCTCGACCCCGTTGGGATATTCGTCGACGACCGGCGCGATCGCAGCCTGTGACGCAGACGCCGCCAGCAATTCCTGGAGCCGAGCGTTCTCGGACTGGAGCCTGCCGTTCTCGCTGCGCAGGGTGGAGTTCTCCCGGCCGAGCTGCGGAACGGAGAGCACGGTCCCGCCGGCATCGCGCACGCCGCCCACGACCGCCGAGGTGAGCTCCTCGACGAACGCCACGACGGTCGAGCCGGCCCAGACGAGCGGGCCCGGCTCTCCGCTGCGCGCGGCATTTATCTGCAGAAGCAATAGCACAGCAGCGGCGACGATGATGCCGATTAGCGTGAAAAGCTTGCGTTCGTCTTGATACACGAGAAGATCGCCAAAATAGTCCGGCGGCCTCACTTCGCGGTCGAGAGCACAAATCCCGAGGAACGAAGCGTACGAATGAAATCGCCGAGCGGGAAACCCACGACGGTAAAGTAATCCCCGTCGATGCTCTCGACGAGCGCGGATGCGCGTCCTTGAATCCCGTATGCGCCGGCCTTGTCCATCGGCTCGCCGGTCGCGACGTACTCCAGGATCGCGTCCCGGTCGAGGTGACGGAATCGGACCGCCGTCGTCGACAGCCGCTCGATGCACCCGGCGGCGCCGGGAAGCCGCAGCGCGTAGGCGGTATGGACGCGGTGGACCCGCCCGGAGAGCATTTCGAGCATCGCCGTCGCTTCCGCCGGATCGCGAGGTTTTCCGAGCGGGCGGGAACCGATATCGACGACCGTGTCGGCGCCAACCACAGCCTCGCTTGGGTATCGCGCCTGGACGGCGTCGAGCTTTGCTCGGGCGTGGCGCTTCGCAAGCGTTGGCGGCGAGGCTTCGGGATCGTCGGGCTCGGCGTAGCCGCTCGGCTCGACGATGACGTGTAAACCGATGCTGCGAAGGAGCTCTTCTCGGCGCGGCGAGCCGCTGGCCAGCACGATACTGCCCAGCGGCGTGCTACCAATAATACGTGCCACGGAGTTGGACGTATCCGCCGGCATGGCGCCCGTATAGCTCGCGATGCGTGAAATGAATGACGCCGCCGAGGGCGTCGTACTCGTACTCTCCTTTCACGACGACGATGTCGCCGACGCGCAACGGAATAGGTCCGGTGAAATCGACACTCGTCTCGACGCGGACGGTGAGCGCGCAACCGCGGCGCAGGCGGAGGAGAAATCCCTCGTGCGGGCCGCTCGGGCCGAGTTGCGTTCCGAGCAGGCGAACCACGCTACCGTCGGCGATGACCTCCACGCGGCTATGCTGCCGTGCGTACGCGTTGCACACCAGGCCATCGTTGGGGCCGGGGGTGCAGGCGCAGAGGGCCAAGAGCGCCGCGGCGCTACGCCGGCTGCGCCGCCCCATGCCCGTAGAGGCCGCGCGCGCCGATGTACTCCCAGACGGCGTCTGGCACGAGGTAGCGGATGCTGTGATGTTGTGAGAGCAGCGAGCGTAGCAACGTTCCCGATTCCGGAAGCTCCGGCAGGTTCAGCGTGCGCACGCGCTCGCGCAGGTTCGACGGAATCGCGGCGATGACGCGCTGCACCGCTTCCGAGCGCACTCCCGAGCGCGGCGCGATGACGAACCGTTCCAGCGATTCGAGCACTTCGTCGAAACGCACCCACTGCGCGTTGACGAGCGAGTCCGCCCCGATGATGAATGTGAACGCGTCTGTGGGGTACTTCTCGCGCAACGCCGGAATGAGGTCGGCCGTGTATCCGCTCGCGTCGTCGCGCAGATCGGTGTCGTCGAAGACAAAGAACGGATTCCCGTCGATCGCGGCGCGAACCATCGCACATCGATCCTCTAGCGCCGTTTCCGGCTGCGCTCGATAGTGGTGCCCGCTCGTGGGGACGAAGAGCACGCGCTCGAGCCCTTCCATCAACCGGGCCGACTCGGCGAGGAAGA
>VFSW01000187.1_pt1 | contig 85093 bp, 81 predicted proteins | sample 5358111 | NCBI WGS metagenome assembly VFSW01 (sample SAMN11554181, study PRJNA540505) | mine drainage metagenome | isolation source: sediment from site ElyBrook_90M | place: USA: Ely Copper Mine, Vershire, VT | collected 2017
GCGTCTTCGTGACGCGGGGCGACCTGGACGGGGCGATGAAACTGTATCAGCAGTCCGCCGCGATTGACGAGCAACTGGGCGACCTGAAAGGGAAAGTCCGGACACTGGCGAATATGGCGGGTTTGTTCGAGCGACGTGATGACCTTGAGCGCGCGATGCAACTCTATCTCAACGCGCTCAATATTTCTAAACAACTCCAAGAGCCCTTTGCAATTGCAAATGTATTGGCAATGATGAGTTCCGTTCTCATCAAGCGTGGCGAGAATGAGCAGGCATTGCGCGGGCTGATTGATTCGCTCAATATCTTCGTCCAGATGCAAGCAATGCGTGATGCGAACAATTCCGCGCGGCGTCTGGTTGAGATGAAGCAAACAATCGGCGCGGACGCGTTTGCCGCGTTGTGGCAGAAGGTGACCGGCGGGGCGGAGATGCCGGAGTGGTTGGCAAAGGGGTGAGGCGGCGCGGAGATGTAATCGCACGGAGCGGCACGGAGATGAAATCTCCGTGCTCGAGAGCGGCGCCCCATAAATGGGGCTAAGAACCAGTCTTAAAACTCACGCAAAGCCGCAAAGTCGCTGAGAAATTCATCTAAATCCTTTGCGTCTTGGCGTCTTTGCGAGAGATTCAGGTCTTTTCAGACAGGTTCTAAGAATGGGTTAGCCCGATTTATCGGGCGTGGTGTTAGGGCGGCGATTGATCGCCGCTGCGTCAGGCGTGAGGTCGCGCGGCGATTGATCGCCGCCAGCAATGGGCGCGGCGGGGTCGTGCGGCGATTGACCACCGCCGGCAATGGGCGCGGTGGGGTCGCACGGCGATTGATCGCCGCCGGCAATGGGCGCGGCGAGGTCGCGTGATTTATCGCCGCCACAAACGAGAATACGCGGAGTTTCCTATGCCCTATTGGCAGCTGTTCTATCACATCGTCTGGGCAACCAAGAACCGCGCGCCCTTGTTGACGCCGGACATCGAACCCACCGTGCACGATCTTTTACGCCGCAAAGCGCTTGGCTTGCAAGCCCGCGTATTCGCGTTGAACGGTACCGCCGATCACGTGCACATGGTCGCCTCCATTCCGCCCAAGATCGCCGTCGCCAAGTTCATCGGTCAAGTCAAAGCGACGGCATCCACCCAGTTCAACAAATCGGGGCGTGAAGTTTCGCTTTTTTGGCAAGAGGAGTACGGCGCGTTTTCGTTTGACGCCAAACGCCTGCCCAATTATGTCGCCTACGTCGAGCGACAAAAAGAACATCACGCGCAGGGCGCGCTCATTTCCATCCTGGAGCGCACTGAAATCGATGTTGGCGCGGCGCGAGAAACACGAACAGTTTATCGCGCGACTGATGCACGCTGGCAACCGGAATTGGAATCTCTGACGGAGGATTAGATGCCAACCACAACACGGCGCGTGGTCTGCTGGAAGTGCAAGGAGACGTTTCGCGTGGACGTGAGCGAGATCGTCAAGCCGGTCGTCGTGGTCTACCGCGCGGCGGACCAGAGCACGCAGCAGCAAACGCCCCAGCAGAAGCTGATCGTCAAGTGTCCGAACTGCGGCGCGGACAATGAGGTGCTGGTGTGACCGCGCCGCTTCAGGGGATGCCGCCCAGTCAGGAAGATTTGAAGTGGCTGGAGCTGATGGACGCGGCGCGCCGGGATTCGCTCCAGTCCATCGAGGACGCGGCAAAGCAGTTGATCGGACTGGACGGCATCATCAGCGGCATCTATTACGGCGCAGTGACGTTTTCCAAGCTGCCCGCCACGGCGCTCGCCGGCGCGAATCGCATCGTGTTCGCCGCGCCGGTCGCGCTGTGGCTGATCAGTCTCATCGCCGCGGTGCTGGTGCTGATGCCGCGCGCGTACGCGTACAACCCGCACTCGCCGGACGAGGCGCGCGACGCGTACACGCGCATCGTCGCGACCAAAGACACGCGGCTCAAGGTCGCGCTGTGGCTGTTCGTCGCCAGCATCATCGCGCTGCTGATCGCGTTGTTCAATTACCTGAACATCCTCGCGGCGTAAAAAAGTGCGAGGGGCGTGAGGCGAGGGGCGAGTGATGAGAAAAATCACATTGCCTGCTGCCCGCCCCGCGCTCCTCGCCCCACGTTACCTTCGGGAGTGGATGGGAGTCGAACCCACCAGAGCCGATTCAACGCCTCTCAACGGTTTTGAAGACCGCGGACCCCACCGGGAATCAACCACCCCCATAGACAATGAGCCAATGAACCAATTTTCCAATGAGCCAAACGCGCGTGTTCTTTTTGGCTCATTGGGCAATTGGATCATTGTCGAATCTATCACACGCGTACTCTTTTGTCAAAACGTACGCGTTCAGGTGTCATTGCGAGCCGCCGCAGGCGGCGAAGCAATCTCCAATTCGAAAAGTGGACGCCCAGAGGGCGGCTTCGTCGGCACAAATCGCCTCCTCGCAACCCTGGCATGGCTGTGGCGTGACTGTGCTGAACTTCGCACAGCCATGCGCCACAATCACGTTCCCGCCAGGGCAAGTCTGACACAGAGCTGAACGATTCCGTCAAAACATTCCGCGCCGCGAAAGATTTTCAAAAGGGCACTTGATTTTTGTTTTCGTTGTGTTATAATACCGCCGCTTTTGAGACTCTGGCATGTTCACCGATGCGATGATTCAATTCACCGCAGAGACGCAGAGCGCACAGAGTTCAAGAAGATTTTTTCAGCGCCCTCTGCGTCTCGGCAGTGAGTTGCGCTAGTTGCCGGTAGCCATGCTACGCAGTCCACATTTTGACAGACTCGAGGAAGGAGACTGACAAATATGGCTGAAGCCAAAGCCACTGCTGCCGCACCGCAGGCAATGGCTCCTCTGACGCGCCGCGAATTCCTCAACTATGCCTGGCTCTCTAGTCTAGGGTTTGTGTTTCTGGTGGGGATCGGCGGCGCGACGTTCTTCTTTGCTTTTCCGCGCTTTAAAGCTGGCGAATTCGGCGGAGTCTTCCCGCTCGGCAAAGCCAGCGACGTTCTCCCCAAGCCCACCGATCCACCGATTCACAATACCGACGGCAAATTCTGGCTTTCGAACGTGAACGGAATGATCATCGCGCTGTACGACGTGTGCGTTCACCTCGGCTGTTTGTACGCGTGGCAGCCGGTGACCGGGCGTTTCGAGTGTCCGTGCCACGGCTCGAAGTACCAGAAAAATGGAACGTACATCTCTGGACCTGCCCCGCGCAGTCTGGACCGAATGGTCATGTCGTTCGTCAGCGCCAGCAGTCAAGTGGTCGCCACGACCGATGCTCAAGGAGACCCGCTGCCGATTCCGTCTGACCCGTCGCTCAATGTCATCGTCGATACCGGCAAGGTGATCCAGGGCGCGTCGCACGGTTAGCCGGCGACGCCACCATCATCCCCGTTTTCGTCCCAGGAGGAACACAGCATGTTTGAACGGAATGGGCATCGCGGTCCTCTCGCTGCGGTTGCCGACAAGCTCCGCGAGCGGTTGCCGGTGGGGCTGAAGAACGCCTTGCCGGTCCTCGGACAGGTGCGCACGAAAGAAGGACGCAGCAAACTTGCCCAACAAACGCGCGAGACCGGCTTCAAGGTCGCCGACGATACGATGCGCGCGGTTTCCGCCGGTATGGGGATTGCGGACGTGCGCGCCATGTTCCGCGGCGATCCGCCGATCGAAAAGCCGAACCCGCGCTATAAGGTTTTCACCAACGCGTTTTTCGCGCACCTCCGCCCGCGCTATTACGAAAAGTCGTCGACGAAATTCACGCACACCTTCGGCTTGGGGTTCATGGCGGCGTTTGCCTTTATCGTCGAAACGATCACCGGCTTGATCTTGATGGTCTTTTACATCCCGGCGCAGAACGACGCGTACCAATCGATGGTCAAGATCATTTCCGAAGTGCCGTTCGGTCAGTGGATGCGCGATATTCACCGCATCGGCGCGGAAGTGATGGTGATCGTCGTCGCGCTGCACATGCTGCGCGTCTATCTGACCGGCTCGTTCAAGCACCCGCGCCAGTTTACCTGGGTCACCGGCGTCGTCCTCTTGATTCTCACGCTCGGCTTGTCGTACTCGGGCTATTTGCTCCCGTGGGACCAGTTGGCGTATTGGGCGGTCACCATCGGCACCAGCATGGCGAAATCCGCGCCGCCGAAAGAAATCGCCGGCTATATTTCCAACCTGTTGCTGCGCGGCGGCGACACGATCGGTCAAAACGGTCTGCTCCGGTTCTACCTCGGTCACGTCATCCTCTTGCCGCTCCTCGCGATCATCTTTATCTCGGTGCACTATTACCGCGTCTCGCGCTTGCACGGCATCAGTCTGCCGGCGAGCGAAGAGGAATCGCCTGATCCGGCGGTTCGCAAAGCCGCGAAGGAAAAGCTGGACTATTTGCCCGAAGTCCTGACGAAAGAATTGATGTGGACGGCGATTGGCGTCTTTGCGTTTGCCGCGTTCGCCGCGTTCGCGTTCCACGCGCCGCTGGAGCATCACTCGGACCCGTTCCGCACGCCGCTGCACACGACCGCGCCGTGGTACTTTCTCTGGATTCAGGGAATGTTGAAAGACCCCATCGTGCTGCCGATCTTGCGCGGGATCGACAATACGTTTGGGTTGAGCATAGTCAAGAATTACTATGACAGCCCGGCGGTGCAGGGCGTGATTCTGCCGACGTTGATCTTCATCGTCCTCTTCGCCGTGCCGTACATCGACGAATTCTGGGACCACTTGTGGGGACGCTCGTCCAGCCGCCTCGGACGGAATCGTAAATTGGGCATTACGCTGGGCTGGTTGTCGGTCGGTTTTCTCGTTCTCTTTTCGTACTTTGGGACGCCGGCGTTTGGCGTGACTGCGCCGCCGGCGGTCGAAATCGGTCAAGAATTCATTCCGGAAGAATGCGTACTGCCGCCGGTCCCGTTGATTCCCGAAGACTGCGGCGCAGTCCGCAAGCTCGGTTACGCCGGCAATCCGATCGGCACGTACGACTTGTCGCAGTACGCGACGCCGCCGGCGAACGCGACGCCGTTCCAGGCGATGCTGGTGCAGATCGAGGCGAGCGTCAACGAGCAAACCCAGCTTGCCAAGCAGACGAACAATCAGCAGGGACTCGTGGATGCAAAAGGTTTCTACGTGGTCGAAGATTGGCAAGCCGGTCTGAAGAAGATCACGCTGCGAATCACCTGGACGCCCCAAGTCGCGGGCGACACCGGCTCGTACGAAAAGATCATCTACCTCGATAAGGATTCGGTGTACGAATAAACCTCACACCTCTCCCCTCTCCTGATCAAGTCAATCAGGAGTGAGGTGAGGAGAGGTTGGAGCCACACAATGTCCACTCAACTAAAAATTCTGGTCGGTATCATTTTCACGTTGCTCACCTGCATCCCGCTGGCAGCCGTCGCCGTCGGCGACCTGGGCCACGACATCGGCATTGTGCCCAAGACCCAGGAAACGGGCATGGACAAACGCGCCGCCGATCTTGCCGGTCGCCAGATCGAAGTTGGCGCAGACCTGTTCGGTCAATACTGCTTTAGTTGTCACGGCGCGAAAGGTGAAGGAATCCCACAAGTCGCGCCGGCGATCAATCGCAAGGATTTGCTGGATGGTCGCCGCGAAAAGCAAGTCGGCTGGTCGGGCAGCGTGCAGGGATTCCTGCAGGATACGATTTCCGCCGGGCGTCCGATTCAATCGCGCCCCGATCTCTACGCAGCGCACATGCCGACGTGGAGCCAGGAGTACGGCGGTCCGCTGCGCCCGGATCAGATCGATGCGCTCGTCGCGTTCGTGATGAACTGGCAAAGCACCGCGCCCGAAGTCAACGCGTGGCCCCCGCCCGGCACGCCGCAGCCCACGATGACGCCGGGTCCCAGCCCGACGCCTGCGCCGCAGCAAGCCGGCGTGAATCCAACGTGCTTGAATATTCCGTCGCAGTACGCCGGCGTCAAGTCGCCGTACCAGTTCAACGACGCGGCGGTGATCGCGGCGGGCAAGCAAACGTACGACGACAAGTGCTCCGCATGCCACGGCGCGCAAGGTCAAGGCGATGGTCCCGCGGCGGCGGCGTTGAATCCCAAGCCGGCGAATTTCACCGACAAGGCGTTCATGCAAGGGCTGCCGGTAGACTGCCAATTCTATCGCATCTCGGAGGGTGTGACCGGCACCGGCATGCCGCCGTGGAAGGCGCTGGGCGCGGACACGATCTGGAAGGTGCTCATCTACGAGCGGTCGTTCTCCGGCGTGCAATAAGAATAGAACAAAACCTTGCGAAGGGATGACACCCTTCGCAAGGTTTTTTGTTTCGACTCAGCCCACCCTCCAGCAGGTTGCAATCTGCGGGAGGTTGGGCAGTTGCGGTTTTTTATTTTGAGGTCAGCAGCCGGCGGGCTTGGGCCAATGGTCGGTGAGCGCCGCCTCGCGCGTGGGCGGCGCGCAGGAATCCCACGGCATCGCTGTGAGATTTTCCGCTCTCAACTGAATGGCGCACGTGTCGTCGACCGCCTGAAGCACCAACTTTCTGCCTACCATCGACCACGTGTAGGTCCCGATCGTGTCTACACACGTCGGGTCGTTGAACAACTTGAGTTGATTGCCCGATACGGTGTACGATGCCGAGTTTCGCCAATCGGTGATGAGATGATGGATTCGGAACACGCCCTTGTCGAATTCGAGCGTCCACACGCCGCCCTCCAGCCGATAGTCCGCGCAGCGGCGGCACGGCGTAGGCGTGGCGGTCTGCGGATCGAATTTCACGTACGCGCCGTCGATCGCGGTCGGAACCTGGGGCGGCAGTGGCGCGTTATACGGAAACGGAGGAACGAGAAGCAAGTTGGAAAAGTTGGGAGTTGGATTGGCAAAGGTTCCGGGCGGCGGCTTGGTGTACGCCATCGTGGGCGGTGTCGCCGTGACGCTAGCGGTCGTCGCTGTTCCCGGCGATGAGCTGGTTTGGGGCGAGCAGGCAACCGTCGCCGCAATCAAAATGAGGGCAGCGCGCAGAAATTTATTTTTCATTGGGTGATTCCTCCGATGAGAAAATCAGCGAAAAGTGCTTAAACCTGTTTGAGGCATTAAACTGGTTATCAGTATACCATAGAGCTAGGGCGCTGTCAACCCAAAAACGCATCCCAAGTCGTTAGAGACTTGGGATGCGTTGGTTCGGGTAACAGGCAATCGTCACTGGAGGGCGAGTTTGCGTTTTCGTTTTAGATACCGGCGCACCTTGGCTCGATTGCCGCATTCGTGCATCGAACACCAGCGGCGCAGATGGTTGCGGCTGGTGTCCACAAAGAGCCAGTCGCACGTGTCGCCATCACATTCGCGCACGCGGTCCAAGTCTTCAGACGTTAGGAGCTCGGCAGCGGAGAGCGCGATGGGCCACAGCACTCGAGCCAGCGCGGCTTCGTCCGTCCACGCGATCCTGAAACGATCGCCTGAACGGTCGATTTTTGAGTGCGAAAGCGCATCGGTACGCGCCGAATTTAGAGCCGCCAAATCGTTGGCCTTGGGAGATTCTCCGTTGGCGGCAGCGGCGAAGATGCGGAATAACGTTTCGCGCAGCGCAATGGCGCGGTGGAACGTCGCCACGGCTTCGGTCGGGCGGCGCGCGCCCTCGCGAATCAGCGCGTCGGCTTGGCGCTCGTCCAGAATTCCGGCATGGCAGCTCCACAGCACGAGATCACGATAGTCCTTGAGGTACTCGTGCACGGGAACATTGCCATGACCGTACAGGGTATTTGCGAAATTCAAGCAGAGCGCGTTGGCGATCAGCTTGTGAATCTCGGCGTCCGATTTCGTAGCGATCATAGCGGCAACAAGCGTACGGAAAAAGGTAAATTAACCATCACCGATAAAACCATAGTAACAGGTTAATCCAGAAATGTCAAGACAAACGCACGGGCAATAGTTAGAAAAGACCTGACAGATTTACAAGGTCTGTCAGGTCTCTACCTACCATCGAGTTGGCGTTCCCAGAAACACGTCACGCCTCTGCGATTAACTCGCTGGCTTGACTGCCGCCTTGGTCTCCACCACTGCGGCTTCTTCTTCTCTCGATTCCTCCAGTTCCATTCGGCGTCGCGCTTCGGGAATCAATCCTTCGGGACGCAGGAGCATCATCAGCACGAGCGCCGCGCCGTAGAAAAGGAATCGGTAATCCGAAAACTCGCGCAGCAGCTCCGGCAAGCCCACCAGCGCGAACGCGCCGAGGATGACGCCGGGAATATTGCCCATTCCACCGATGATGATCAGGGACAGGATATTGACCGAGACGATGAAAGTGAAACTTTGCGGAAAGATCGAGCCGAGTTGCGCGCCAAAGATCGCGCCGCCCAGTCCGCCAAACGATGCGCCCATGCCAAACGCCATCAGCTTCGTTGCTACCAGGTTGATACCCATCGCCTGCGCGACATCCTCGTCTTCGCGCATCGCCATCCAGGCGCGTCCCAGCCGCGAGTCCTTGACGCGCATCGCCACGAAGGCGACGAGGAGACAGCCCGCGAGCAGCACGTAGTAAAATTGTTCCGGATGGACCACTTCCACCGGTGCGATCTTGAGCTGCGGACTGAACGAGGTAACCCACGGGATCACCGGCTTGGCAATGTCCAGGATTCCTTGCGCGCCGCCGACGAAGGGTTTGAGAAAATCCGACAAGAGCAACAAGCGGATGATCTCGGCAAAACCCAGGGTGACGATGGCAAGGTAATCGCCGCGCATTCGCAGTACCGGAATGCCGAGCAGAACGCCAGCTGCCATCGCCGCAAAAATGGCGACGGGAACGGCAAGCCACCAACTCGGCAGGAACGCCGGATGTCCAAAGTCCGGCGAGGTCAGCACGCCGGCGGTATACGCGCCAATGGCGAAGAAACCCGCGTAACCCAGATCAAGCAAGCCGGCAAAGCCGACGACGATGTTCAAGCCCAGACCCATCAGAACGTACAAGCCGACATCGTCGAGAACCTGACTGAGATACAGACCCGCCAGCGATGGTAGCGCGATCAGGAACAGGACGACCACAAGGATCGCCGCGAATCGCGCCGTCGACCGGCCTGCCGGCGGAAGGTTGTTGACTCTTTTTTGAGCATTCGCGCGCGCCGGCGGCCAGTAAATGTAGATGACTGCCATGACGACGAAGATGGCAATTGCGCCCGGAATCGACAAGCCGTTGTTCAGGTAGACGAACTTGAGGAGCGGGTTCAAGAAATCGAAATTCGACAGCGTGGTTGTCACGAGGTCTTGCATCAGCCCCAAGCCCACGACCCATCCCAGCGGAATCATGATCGTCCGCCGCCCCAGCGGCGGCCGCAGAAAGACCCGCGCGGCCACCCCGCCCCCCCCCACGCGAACGATACGCAACAAGACGCTGCCCGTCACCACGTCTTGATGGAACGTCAGCGACGCGTAGAGGGCGGGAACCGCGTTGACCAGCACGGCGCCTAGATCAATACGTGTGCCGATGAAAACGAGAAGAACCAGCATTGCTCCGACGATAAACCCGGCGACTGCGCCGGCAACGATGGCGCGCGCCGGACCGGACGCGCGGCTGCGGCTCACGCCAAGATACGCGGTGACGAACATCGCCAGCAAGAGCAGTAGGTGCCCCATATTGATGTAGGTACCCAAGATATTGCGGGTGCTAAAAGCAGCCAACATTCCCTGCAAGCCGATCAGCACCGCGACAATGCCGCCAATCAATCCGATTTTGATCGATGCGCTCAGCCATTTCGGCAGAGCTGGTGTGCGCTGTGTAGACGACATGAGCGTTTGACCTCAGGCTTTCTTCTCAGCCAATTTTTCGCCGAGAATACCAGAAGGACGAAAGATCAGCACAAAGACCAGGAGCGTAAAGGCAATCGCGTCTTTCAGTTGGTACGGCGCGGGAATCCCCAGACCATCGAGGAAGAGACTGGGACCCACTGCTTCGATAATACCCAGGAACATTCCGCCCAACATCGCGCCGGGGATATTGCCGATCCCGCCCAAGACCGCCGCGGTGAACGCCTTGATGCCCGGAATAAAGCCCATCAGAAAGTAGACCTGGGGAAACATCAACAAGTAGAGAACGCCTGCCGCGCCAGCCAGCGCGCCGCCCAGCATAAAGGTGATGACGATCACGTTGTCTACGTTGATGCCCATCAGCGCGGCGGTATCCTTGTCTTCCGAGACCGCGCGCATCGCTTTGCCGACGCGTGACCGTTGTACGAACAGATGCAGTCCCAACATCATCAACCCGGCGGCGACGATGACCAGCAGTTGCGTGTACTGAATTCGAAAGATGCCCAAGTGGATATAAGCATCCAGCACCTTGATTTCCGGATACACTTTGATATTGGGACCGTACAAGCCGCGGAAAAAATACTGTAGGAAGAACGATGCGCCAATCGCGGTGATCAGCGGGACCAGCCGCGGCGAGTGTCGCAGCGGACGGTAAGCGATGCGTTCGACGATCACCGCGACAGTCATCGAGACCAGCATCGCTAGGATAAAGATGAGCGCCAAACCCACCACCGGGTTCGCGTCTAAAAAACCGCTCTGCCCCAGGTAGTTGGCGAGAAAGTAAGCGGTGAACGGTCCGCTCATAAACACTTCGCTGTGCGCGAAATTGATAAGGCGTAAGATACCATAGACCAGGGTATACCCCAGAGCGATGAGAGCGTAGACGCCGCCGAGCGCGAGACCAGAAATGAGCAGGTCAAACCACTGGGCGCTCGAATATTTGCCGTGAATGAGCGTCAGCGCGGAGCCGATCAGGATTACCGCCGCGATGGAGCCGCCGATGAGAAACATCATGACGTCCATCGGATTGATGCGATCCGATAACTTGCTTAACATGGAGGGATTTGCTCCGTTCGCAGGTATTCGGATGAGCCGGGCAATCCGCCCGGCTCATCCAGAGCACTAGCCCAAACTCACTGCCACAGCCACAGCAGGAATTACGGATTGGGGTTGTACGTGTAATTGGGTCCGCCGGGCTTCCAAATGGGCGTCTCGGGCATCAGGTTCTTGCTGAACTGATCCGAGGTCAACTGGTAGACCGCGATGTGCGGATCCGCGCAGTCGCCGTACTGATCGCATTTGATATGCCCAGTGATTCCTTGCATGTCGGTGGCGTACAACGCGTCACGCAGTGCCTGCTTGCCGATGTGGAGCGTACCATCGGGATCCTGCACTGCCACTTTCTTGATCGCTGCCAGGATCATGTTCATCGCATCGTACGAGTGAGCGTGGAAAGGTCCCAGCAAGGTCTGCGTATTGTATTTCTTCTTGTAAGCTGCCACCAGGGCTTGGTAGCCGCTGCCGAAGGACGAAAAGTCTGGGCTGGACCAGAACATGCCGATCGTGTTCTTGCCGCCGGCTTTCACAAAGTCTTCGGTGAAGATGCCGTCCGCGCCCATCATGACGACCTTCTCCATCCCCGGCACATCGCGGACCTGATTGGCGATAGCGCCACCCTCGGCGACGAAGATGGGGTAGTAGAGGAACTGCGGCGAAGTCGCAGCGATGCGGGTCAGCACCGGCTTCATGTCCTTGTCGCCCACGTTGATCGCTTCTTGATCGACGATGGTGCCGCCAAGTTGCTTAAAGTTGTCGGCAAACGCGGTGACCAAGCCCTGTGCGTACGGGCTGCCATCGTGAATCGTCGCCGCCTTCGTGAATTTGAGCTGCGTGTAAACGAACTGAGCCGCTACCGCGCCTTGCACCTTGTCGTTATGCGCGGTGCGCAGGAAACCGGCTTGGTGCTTGGCGGGATCGGTCAGCGCGGGTGAAGTCGCCGAGGGCGAGATCATCGTTAAACCGGCATTCGTGATGATGGGAGCAGCGGGAACGGATTCGCTGGAGCAGTTCGTCCCGATGACTGCGACGACGGTTTTGTCTGCGGCGACCTTGGTCGCGGCGTTCTGACCGCCTTCAGCGGTGCAGCCCGAGTCCTGACCGTCAAACTGGATGGGGTGTCCGAGCACTTTGCCGCCCGCGTCGTCCACGGCGAGTTCACCGCCGTACCGGGTGTCGGTGCCCAGCGATGCGTTATCGCCAGACGTGACGAACATGTAGGCAATGTGAACCGGCGCGCCGGGGGCGATGTCAATGCAGCCGAGTTTATCGGTGCATTTAAACGCTGCGGGAGCGGGCGCTGTGGTCGCTTGCGCCGGCGCTGTCGTAGGCGCAGGCGCAGCGGTCGGCGCGGCGCACGCGGCGATCAATGCGACCGCGGCAACCAACGCCAGAAGCAACAGAATCTTTCCTTTCATCGTACTTCTCCTCCTTGAATTTCGTGCATGTTTTTCCGCGCTGCTCCATTGGAACAGAATACACGGCGTGTCATTCCGTTCGCGCCGGTTCGCCAAACCGCGTTGACAGTGCGGGCGATGGGGCTAACCTTGGGAAAGCGAACATCACCTCCCTTTCGCAGAGATCCCTCGACATCGAGGCGATGGAGAAAACGATCAAACAGAAAAAGAATGGATGTTGGTTGCGAGCATTATATGGTATCTTGCTCGGCAGTGTCAATACTCAATCTATGCGCCGTTCGTCTCGTACCGGAAATTCTTTTATCCGACGATCGAGTATTCATACTTGCCGCGGACGGGCTGATTTTCCGCAAAACGCGAATACCGGAACAACGCGCGCGCCAGTCCCGCCGTCGGCGCACTCGCGTGCGTGACCATATCCGCGATCATCACGCCAACCGCCGGACCCAATTTGAAGCCGTGACCGCTGAAACCGGCTGCCACGAAAAAGCCGCTGCCGCCGGGAATCTCGTCGATGATCGGATGCCAATCCGGGGTGACGCCGTAAATGCCCGCCCAGCCGCCTTTGCTCAACGCCTGTTCCATAAACGGATAACGGTTCCGAATCCGCTGCGCGGCATCTTCGATGAACGCATAGTCCGCCGATTCATTGTAATGGTCGGGATCGACTTTTTGCATCGCTTCCGACGGATCGATGGAACCGACGAGCGTCAGGAGCGATCCTTCGGGTCGATAGTAAATCTTGTTGATGAAATCCCCGGCGGTTGGATGCGGCTTGGCGTACGCGCGCGGTCGCTGAAAAGTGGCGACTTGGTGGCGGCTGGCTTCAATCGGCAAATCGACGCCGACCATCTTGCCGATGAGCGGCGCCCACGCGTTCGCGCAGTTCACCACCGCGCGCGTCGCGATGTTTCCGTGGGTGGTCTGGACGCCGGTCACTCGTCCGCCGCTCATTTCGATACCGGTGACACGCGTGTCCTGATAGATCTGCGCGCCGCGCTGGCGCGCCGCTTCTGCAAAGCTGGTCGCGGTAGATGCTGGGTCGGCATAGCCGCTTTCCGGTTCGTACGCCGCCGCCACTGTGTCGGCGTCCGCGATGTGAATGTCCAACTCACGTAGATCGTCTACGGAGACCAGATGCGTGTTGACGCCAATCGCTCGCTGCATCGCGATGTTCTCTTCCAGCCCCGCGCGATCTTTCGCTTCGACCAGCGTGACAAAGCCCGTGGTCACGAAGCCGGCGTCGCCGCCGACGACCTCGGCGAAATTCTGAAACACGCGCAGCGAGTGCAATGCCATCCTCGCCGTAGTTTCGTTGGAATAGTGTTGGCGGATGATCGCGCCCGACTTGCCGGTGGAACCTGCCGCGATAAAACGTTTTTCCACCACAGCAACCTGCAAACCGCGCTGCGCGAGTTGAAATGCCGCGCTCGCGCCGGTGATGCCTGCGCCAATGACGACTACGTCTGCTATGGATAACATTCTAATCCTTCGTTACTCACTGTGCGCTACTCCCTACGCAATACTCCCTACGCAATACGTGGTGAGTAGTGAGTAGTGCGTATTCCGTATGACGCGATTATTCTTCGCCCAGGTACGCCTTGCGGACGCGTTCATTCTGGCGGAGGTTTGCCGCATTGTCTTGCAACACGATCTGCCCGGTCTCGATCACGTAACCGCGATTTGCCACCTGTAACGCCTTCGCCGCGTTTTGCTCGATGAGCAGAATGGTCGTCCCTTCCTGGTTGAGTTTTTGAATGATCTCAAAGATGGATTCGACGAGGACGGGCGCGAGTCCCATCGACGGCTCGTCAAGCATAAGGACGCGTGGGTGGGTCATCATCGCGCGTCCCATCGCCAGCATCTGCTGCTCGCCGCCGGAAAGCGTCCCACCCAACTGCTTGCGGCGCTCTGCCAACCGTGGGAAGAGCGAGAAGACAAAATCGAGATCGCGCTGAATCTCCACTTTGTTATCGCGCGAGTACGCGCCCATCTCCAGATTCTCCAGCACGGTCAACCCGCCAAAAATCTTGCGCCCCTCTGGCGATTGTCCGATGCCGCGCTTGACGATCTCGTGCGCGGGCAGCGTATCGACGCGTTCGCCTTCCAGGACGATGGTGCCTTGCCGGGGATGCATGATGCCGGAGATCGTCTTCAACGTCGTCGTCTTGCCCGCGCCGTTCGCGCCGATCAACGTGACGATCTCGCCCTTGTCAACGGTCAGACTGATTCCTTTCAGCGCGTGGATATGTCCGTAATAACTGTGAATATCGCTGACTTCAAGCATTGCCATCTCAATGACCTCGCTTACGCGGCTTCTTGTCCGTACTCTTTGCCCAGGTAGGCTTCCCGCACGCGCGGATTCTTTTGCACTTCGAGCGGCGTGCCTTCGGAAATCTTGACGCCGAAATCCAGGACGCTGACGCGATCGGAGATTGTCATCACGACTTTCATCTGGTGCTCGATCAAGAGGATCGTCAATTTGAGTTCATCGCGCAGGCGGCGAATAAAGCCGACCATCGTCCCGGTTTCCTGCGGATTCATTCCCGCGGTCGGTTCGTCGAGCAGCAGCAGCTTGGGATCGGTTGCCAGCGCGCGCGCGATTTCCAGCCGTCGCTGGCTGCCGTACGCCAGATTCTTCGCCATTTCGTTTTCGTGACCGTGCAGCCCTACAAAGTCCAGCAGTTCGCGCGCGCGTTTTTCCACGCGCCGTTCTTCCGCCATCGTCGCGGGATCGCGCAAGATCGCGCCGATCAAATTGGCTTTCATCCGCGGATGCTCGCCCACCATCACGTTTTCCAGTGCGGTCATATTCGAGAACAGCCGAATATTCTGAAACGTGCGCGCGATCCCCAGCGACGTGATCCGATCCGGCGACAAGCCGACCAGCGAGTGCCCGTCGAAGGCAATCTGCCCTTCTTCCGGACGATAAAAGCCGGTGATGCAATTGAAGAAGGTCGTCTTGCCCGCGCCATTCGGGCCGATCAGACTGGCGATCATTCCTTGCTCGATCACAAAGTCCGTCTTGTCGACGGCGACCAGTCCGCCAAATCGTTTCGTAACTTGATGCGCATCCAACAGCGCCATGATGCCTCCACAGGTTTACGCGCTACGCAATACTTGCTACGTGTTGCGTATTTCGTATTGCGTGGTTAGTGCAGTATCTTGCTCAAGAATTGCTTTGTGCGTTCTTCGCGCGGATTCGCAAAGAGATCGTCCGGCGTCGTATCCTCGATGATGGTGCCGCTGTCCATAAAGACGATGCGGTTCGCGGCGGCGCGCGCAAAGCCCATCTCGTGCGAGACGACCACCATCGTCACTTCGTGCGCCAATTCCTTCATCACGTCCAGCACCTCGCCGATCATTTCGGGATCGAGCGCGGACGTGGGTTCGTCAAAGAGCATCAGACTGGGTTTCATCGCGAGCGCGCGCGCGATGGCGACGCGCTGCTGCTGACCGCCGGAGAGTTGGCTCGGATACTTGTCGCGCTTGTCCGCCAGCCCCACACGCGCGAGCAGCCGTTCGCCGTCGGCGGTGGCGGCGTCTTGCGGCGTCTTGCGAACGCGCATGGGCGCTTCGATAATGTTCTCCAGCGCGGTCAGGTGGGGAAAGAGGTTAAAGCGTTGAAAGACCATGCCGATCTCGGCGCGCTGCCGCGCGATATTCTTCTCGCTGTCTTCGACGAGCTTGCCGTTCCGGTCGAGGTAGCCGATCAGGTGACCGTTGACGTAGATGTGTCCGCTGTTGATCTTTTCCAGATGATTGATGCAGCGTAGAAAAGTGCTCTTGCCCGAACCCGATGGTCCGATGACGATGACAGTTTCATTCTTGCGGACGGTAAGACTGACGTCCTTCAACACATGCAGCGAGCCAAAGTACTTGTTGACTTTCTCGGCTTTGACGACGATCGATCCGTCATTGCCATTCGGGGCAAAAGAGGGTTGGGACATTAGTGCGCTCCCATCGTCGGGCTGGTGCGCGGTCCCCCGCCGAATATTCGCTCCAGCATGCCCGGCGCTTTCTCGATCCCTTTGCGTTCGCCTAAGCTCGCTTCGATGCGCGCCTGGATGAACGACCAGACCGTCGTCATCGCCAAGTAGTAAATCGAAACGGCAATGAAAAGCTCGAAGGGCTTGAAGATTCGCGCGTTGACCTGGTTGTACGCATAGAAGAGTTCATTCGCCGAGATAATTTCCATCAACGACGTGGTCTTCATCATGTTGTTGAATTCGTTCCCCAGTGGAGGAACGATGACTTTGGCGGCTTGCGGGAGGACGATCCGGCGCATCGCCAGTCCGTACGTCATGCCAAGCGACTTGGCGGCTTCCATTTGCCCCGGCTCGATGGCTTCGATGCCGGCGCGCACGATCTCCGCCATGTACGCGCCTTCGTTGATCGCCAGCGCCAATGCGCCTGCCTGGATCGCGCCGCTGATCTTCAAGTCGCCGAAGATAATATCGGGAAAGTCGTAGATGTGCATGACGCCGAAGCCGAAGAAGAGGAGCGCCATCTGGACGAGGAGCGGTGTGCCGCGAAAATACCAGATGTACGCATCGGCGATGATGCGGAAGGGCGCAAACTTGGACGTTTTGCCGAGCGCCGCAAACAATCCGAAGACGACACCTAATGCCTGTGCGACAATGCTCACGGCAATCGTGACAACAAGACCAGTACGGATCAGTGGATCTTGGAGCGCGCTCGGAGGCCACAGGTAATTCCAGAAGACTCCCCAGTCAAAGTGATACATCATCTCCCCATCGACAATGATGTGGAAACCCTCCCGGGGCGAGATGCGCTCTACCCGCGGGAGGGTCTCTCTGTTCAGCGAATTACTTGACCGCGCCAGCGGACAGATTCCACTTGGCGAGAATCTTGGCGTACGTGCCGTCCGTGACCATGCTCTTGAAAGCGGTCTGTACCGCTTGTCCGAGAGGCGTGAGCGGCGCGGTGGTGCAATCCGTTGCGCTGCCGCACGGCATGTTGATGCCTTCCACCGCCGGTTCAACCATCTGACCAACCAGTTGGAATTTGTCGGGCTGCTGGACGGTGTAGTACGCGGCGGGCGGCGTGTCGGCAAAGTAAACCGCGACTTTGCCGGCTTGCAGTTGCTGCAACGCGTCCGTGTCCTTCTGCGTGATGACGATGTTCGGCGCGGGCTTGTTGGCTGCCTTGCATTGATCGACCAAGCCCTTGCCCGTGCCTTTGTAATCGCCGGTGCCTTGCAGATAGTCCGCTTCGGTGGTTCCGCTTTCTGCCGCCACGCTCTTACCGCACAGATCGAGCGGAGTGGAAATGTTTTGCGGATTGCCTTTCAGCGCGACCATCGATTGACCGGCTTGGAAGTACGGGATCATGCTGACTTGCTTGTTGCGGTCGGCGGTGATGTTCATCGCCGAAATGATAATGTCGCATTTGCCGCTCTTGACCGCGGCGATGATCGTGTCGAACACGCTGTTCACCCAGACGGTCTGCAACCCTAACCGCTTGCCGATCTCGTTGCCGATCTCGACATCCATGCCGGCGGGATTGCCCTGGTCATCGTAAAATTCTTGCGGCGGGTACGGGAAATCGGAGCAGACGAGCAGCTTGCCTTTTTGCGCGAGGGCGTCCGCGGGAACACTGGCGACCGGCGTGGGGGGAACGGGGGTCGACGTAGCGGCTGCCGTCGGCGCAGCAGTCGGCGCGACGACAACCGTTTGTGGCACCGCGACAGTTTGCGGTACCGCGACGGTCTGAGGAACGGCTACCGTTTGCTGTACGACGACAGTTTGCACAACGGGAGCGGGGGTTGGTGCGGGCGCGCAAGCGGCTGCGATCATTGCAACCAGTACGACGGCACCCAGAACAACAGTGCGTTTCATTTCTTCTCCTCCATAATGAACAACGGCGTCTTTGAATATTCTTCTGGACAATAGGATTTGATTATTGGCTGCGACACCTCCTATTACCCAAGATTTCCGTTGAAGGAAGGAAAAAAAGGCGCGTATCCTTCGTCTTTGAGGAATTTAGCTGACACCTGGTTTGGCTAATTGGGCGCAAGTATAGCAGAGTTGGTGTATAGTGTCAATTTTTTGTTAATACAGGCGCTCATATTTTTACATCGATTTTACACCGCGCTAATGTCGGTATGACGCCGAACCGCGATAATTTGTGTCGAGCGGCGCCGTTTGATCGCCCTGAAACTTTTCGCCGCAAGATTCGTGATACCAGTGTCAGTAGAATCTCGCCACAAGGAAAAACATTGAATCGCGGATCGCTTTTCAAGTTCTATCGCGACTTGATCGTCGCCGCGCTGATGACTGGACTGGTGATTGGCACGCTCATCGGTCTTGCCGAAGGCGCGTCGGTGCTCATCAATGAAGGATTGCTGGGTCGATACAACGAACTGCTGGCTTGGGCAATCGCTTTTGACGCGCCGACTCTCATCGCCATCGAAATCGGTTTGGCGGTCCTGAGCAGCTTGTTCTTGCTCGCGCAATCCAATTTCCCGCCGGCGCGCGCGCTGATTCCGCTCTTGTCCGGCGAAACCGTTTTTGTCGCCGTGCTCGCGCTGGGCATCTGGACGCTCGGTTCGAGTCATTTCTCTCTCCTCGCCCGCGCGCCGTTCGTGGTGATTATCGTATCCGCGCTGGTTGGCTTGGCGCTCGCGTTGCTGACTCTGGCAGTCCTCTTCGAGCTGCTTGAACACGTTCAATTCTTTCGGCGACTGCGCGCGCGGTACTGGCTGACTGCCGAAGCCGCCGTGCTGATCGCGGTAGTCGCGTTCGGAATGACCCATTAACTCCCTTCAGGAGAAACCGTAATGAAGTTGACCCGCCGAGAATTTCTGCGCGCTGCCGGCAGCGCAGCATTGTCTTCATCGTTTGGCGCATTCACCTTGCCTGCCGCGCCCGCGACGCCGGCAGCCGCCGCGCCGGACTCGCCCAAGTACAACGTCATCCTCGTGACGATTGACACGCTGCGCGGCGACTCGATTGGCTTGGATCGCGGTTCCATTGTCAAAACGCCTAATCTCGACCGGCTGGGTCAGCAAGGCACATGGTTTACGAACGCGATCGTACAACAACCGAACACCAACGCATCGCATACGTCCATCTTCACCGGCGTCTTTCCGTTCGTTCACGGCGTGCGACAACACATGATCGATCTGCTATCGCCCAACGTCCACACGCTCGCCGAGATGCTCGATCCACTCGGTTACAACACCGCCGGCTTGTACAGCTGGGTCTCGCTCGAACCCGGCTTTAGCGGCTTGCGCGGGTTTGACACGTACGAAGACCTGTCGATCCACCTCGCGCCGATTATGCGCGACCCGCGCTTTCAGGACCTCATTGTCACATATCGGCTGCTGGGCAAATATTTGTTTCTTCCCAACATCATCGAGAACGACCTGCTCCAAAGCGCGCAGGATTCGGTGGAAGACAACACGGTAGGCAAAGCCGACGTGACGACCGACGCCGCGCTCCGCTGGCTCGACGCCAATGGCAACGGCGACAAGCCGTTCTTCCTGTGGTTGCACTATTACGACGCGCATTATCCGTACCAGCCGCCGCCGCCCTTTGATGCCGAGTACGATCCGGGTTACAAGGGCACGGTCGACGGCAGCATGACCACGATTCACTATATCTATGCCAATGGCACCGGCGACTTGACCGACGCGGACATCAATCACATTCACGCGCTCTACGATGGCGCGATCAGTTTTATCGACCAACAACTAGGTCGGGTCCTCGACAAAGTTGACCAGATGAATCTGACCAATAACACCGTCGTCGTCGCCACCGCCGATCACGGCGAGAGTCTGGGTACGCTGGGACGCTGGTTTCATGGACCGCGCACCAACTACACGGACATTCACGTTCCGTTGGTCTTCCGACTCCCTTCTGTCATCCCGGCAAATCATTCCATTCCGGCGGTGGTCGAGAGCATCGACATTCTTCCGACGATTTTGGATTTGCTGCATTTGCCGACGCCGCCCATTGTGCAGGGCAAGAGTCTCTTGCCGCTTATCAACGGCGCCGCCGGCGCGGTGCATCCCGGCACCATTGCCATGCTCGACGTGTACAGTCAAATCACGTACCTGACACCCGACTTGCACCTGATGTGGGACCGCAACGTCAATCATTTATCCCTTTATAACTACTTGTCTGACCCCCTCGAACTTAACGATCTCGCCGCGCAGTATCCTGACACTGCCGCCAAAATGCTGGCGGAGTTGCAAGACGAATTGCGCGCCATCAAGTTTCCAAACGCATGAATCAATCACTCTGGAATCGCAGTTTATTGCTCGTCGCTACAATCGTCACCGGCGCCTCGGCGGTCTCGGTCTGGCTGGCGATCCAAACCGCGCCCGATCTCCTGCACCGCGTTTCGCTCGTCGCGCTGTTGCCGATTTTGGTCGCCGCGTGCGTTAGTTTCTCGCTGCGGATTTTCCGCCTGTACTTTTTCCTTTCGACGAGCGGCGTCTCCATCTCGCTGCACAATACGGTGATCGTTCAGTTGGTTGGCTTTGCGCTGTCCATCACCCCGGCGCATCTCGGCGAGGTGTTCAAGCTGCAGCTGATTCGCGAGCGCGCTGGCAGTCCGCTCTTGCGGACCGCGCCGCTCGTCCTGCTGGAACGGCTCACTGAAGGCGGTGGCTTTCTCATTCTCGCGATCGTGTCAGCCATTGGCATACCCGGCTTACGTTCGCAGATTACGACGCCCTGGCTGATCGCGCTGGGCTTGGCGGCGACGATCGCGTTTGCGGTGGCGCGCGTCGCGCTTCGACCTCGCGTAAATCTGCCGACGAGCGCGCTGCCGGCGTCGCGATGGCAGCGCATCCTGCCGCATCTTCAAAACCTGTGGCACGGCGTCGAGTCCACCTTCACGCTGCGCCAAATCTCCGGCGGTCTCGCCTTTAGCACGGTCGCGCGCTTTGCCGATGGCATCGTGCTGCTTTTTGCTGCGCGCGTCCTCGGATTCAATTTGTCGCCGCTGACTGCCGTCTTTGTGCTCGCCGTCAGCGGACTTGCCGGCGGAATTTCCTTCCTGCCTGGCGGCACCGGCGCGGTTGAATCGACGATGGTCGGCTTGCTGGCGCTGTTAGGCGCAACCTTGCCGAACGCGCTCGCCATCACGCTGCTGGCGCGTCTGTCCTCGTTGTGGCTGTGGGTCGCGCTGGGCTTGCTCCTCGCGTTTGCGATGCGGCTGCTGCCCAAGTCCCCCGACGCCAAGACGCCCAGCGCCGAGCGCGGCTCGCGGCGGATCGCGTTGGCGTCGATTCATCCGCGACCACTCAGCGGTCAGATCGAAGGACTGGTCGGCTTGGCACAGTCGCTCGAAAACCAGGGCTACTCGGTCACCGTCGTCTCGGCGTTTCCATCCGAAAAACTACTCGGACCGAATCGATTGGAGTTGACGAGCAAACATCGCTGGCTCCTCGTCGACGAGCCGTTCCGAATGCTTGGAATACTGGTCCGCTTGGTACGCCTCGCGCCGCAGGTCGATCTCATTCAACTCAATCTGCCCACGCCATCGTTTTCGATTGTTGCCGACATCGTCCAACTGCTCGTCCGCGTGCCCGTCGTCGTATCCTACGAAGCGCACCTTGTTCAAGGGTCCGATTTGCTGCGACTGGACCGCCTGCGCGCCGCACCGGCATTTTACGTGCCGCGCCTGTTGATCAACAATCGATGGGTCGCGCGGCTGACCGCGCACGCCGCGGCGCGCTATCTTGTGACCAGCCGCTACCAGAAAGTGGAACTGATTTCGGTGGGCGTCCCATCGTCGCGCATTCGCCGTGTCGATAACTTGGTGCCGTACGATAAAATCCCGCGCGCGCCGCGCGAGACGATGCGCGCGCAACTCGATCTGCCGCCCGGTCGAATCATCACGTACGTCGGTCACTACAACCACGTCAAGGGTGTGGACATACTCGTGCGTGCTTTTCAGCAACTCGCCGCACGCTACGACGATCTCTACCTGGTGCTGGCGTGGAGCGGTCAAGGCGCGAGCCGGGACTGGCTGCCCTTGCTCGACCAGCCGCCGCTGCGTGGGCGCGTCATTCAAATGGGACGCGTGCGCGTGCCCGATCTGATGGCGGCGAGCGACGTCGTCGTGCTGCCGTACCGTTTGACGATCGGGCAAGCCGTGTATCCCGCCGCGCTGCTGGAAGCGGTGGCGGCGAACGTTCCCGTCGTGACGACCGATCTCCCGCTGTTGCGAGAATTTGCCGAGCGCGGGCAGACGGTCTTGCTCGCGCCGCCCGAAAATCCAAACGCGCTGGCGGCGACCATCACGCGCGCCTTGAACGACCCGGCGCTCGCGCGCCTATTGACAACCGCCCAGCAGCGCTGGTTGAACCAAATGCATCCACAACAAGTGGTCAAGGAATATGAACGAGTCTACGATCAAATCCTCGCTGAGAAAGCGCCAGTTCTACGCCCAGCCCCAAGTCGCCAGCGCGTATGAGACGCTGCGCTTTGGCGGCGCAAGCGGCGCGTGGGTGAACGCGCGCGAGATCAATCTCGCCCTGGCGCTTCTCCCCGCCGCCGGTCGCGTCCTCGACCTGGGCTGCGGCACTGGGCGGCTGGCGAACGCGCTTGCCCCGCGGCAGCCCGCCTTCGGCGTCGATACGTCGAACGCGATGCTGGCGCAGGCGCGCGAGCGCACGGGACCGGTGTTTGCCCAAGCCGACGCATTCACGCTGCCGTTCGCCGACGCGACGTTCGACGCGGTGACTGCGCTGCGATTCGCCTTTCATTTCGAATCGCTTGACACGTTCCTGCGCCAAGCGCGCCGCGTCGTCAAGCCGGGCGGGGTGGTTGTCTTCGACACATATCTGTGGAGTCCGCGCGCGTGGCTGCCCATTGACCGCGCGCGTTGGGGGACGGGCGTGTACGTTCATTCGCCGCGCCGCGTCGAGGCAAGCGCGCAGCAAATCGGATTCCGCGTGCAAGCGCGCCAAACGTGCTTCCTCTTCTCGCCGTACCTCTACCGGCGGCTGCCGCTCGCGCTGGTGCGCGGATTGGAACGAATCGAAGCGCACCTCCCGCCGCGTTTCCACGCACGCATCTTTTGGAAACTCGAGCGCGTGGACTGAGCCAGCCGACGCGCAAAAAAAAGACCGCCTGCAACAGCAGGCGGTTTTATGTTCGGCAATCGTGAGTTACTGTTGCGCGCTGGCTTGGCTCGGCTGGATCGAGATTTGCGTTGCAGTCACGGTGCCGCCGGACTCGCTGCCCATGACCGTAACACGCTCGCCGGGCTGAAGGTCCGTGAGCGAGCCCTGAACGGTCTTCTCGATAACCGTCTTGGCATCCGTGGTCACGGTCGTTACCGTACCATCCGCCGCGCTAACCTGAACCGTATTGCCCTGCACACTTTTCACCGTGCCAAACGCGACGGGACGCCGTCCAGCGGCGAACTGCCCACCTTGGCTGGGTTGCCCGCCTTGCCCGAACTGTCCCGCGCCGCCCTGCCCACCAAATCCACGCGACGCGCGAAATTCGTTGATGGTGCTAAGCGCTTGCGCGTTCGGACCGAAGGTATTGCCGGCAAAGTAACCACCTAGCCCGGCAATCGCGACCAGCGCGACGACGATGATGACGATCAACGTACTTTTCATATGATCCTCCTTTTATGGTTGATAGTGATCGTAAAACAATGTATCGATTAGAACCTTGCCGATATAACAGATCAAGAAGAAGACGACGATAGGTACCTGGACGAAGGCGACCCATTGTTGCGGCGCAACGGGCGGCAGCGGCACAACCGCCAGGAGCCACGCGATCATCGTGGCTATCGCCACCCGAACCACCAGCGACCGCAAACGTCTGCCCATTCTTTTTCAGGGACGCCGCGCGTGTCGCGCTGATTTCGCTCGGCGCGCCGCGCGCGGCGTATTACGTTACGATGATTTTGGCGTGGGAGTCGGCGCGGGCGATGATGGATTGCCGGGTCGTTTCTGCCAGCCCGGTCCAAAGCGACCGCGACCAGGGAATCCGCCGAAACCCAAGCCCGGTTTCGTCAGATCGATTTTCGTTGGATCGATTTGCGCTTTCAGCGCGTTGGCGTTGGCTTGCGTCATCAAGCCGTCGGTCACCGCGCGATCGATGGCGGCTTTTTCCGCATCGGCGATGGCTTGCTGCACCTTCGTTGGATCGACATTCTGCGATTTTGCCAGGTCTGCCAGCGTCTTGCCGCCGCGCAACGCGGTGGTCACGTCCGCCGGATTCATATTGAGCGTCTTGGCGACCGCTTCGAGCACGTCTGGACTCATGAATCCGCGCGCCGCGCCCATCGCAAAGCCGGGACGCGGACTCATTGGACCCTTACCCAGCCCGCCGGGGAAACCAAAGCCGAAGGGGGCTTTGCCTGCCGGAGCGTTTTGCAACCGCTGCAACATCTGGTTCGCCTGCGCTTGGGTAATCAAGCCCTGCGTTACTGCGTTGTTGATGGCATCCTTGCGCGCGTCGGTCATTGCTTGCTGGAGCTTGTCAGTCGTCGTACCGAGCCGGCTTGCCAGTGCTTGCAGGAAAAGCTGCGCGAAGTTGGCTTTGCCGTTCGGCGTTGGACTTTGCGCCAACACTACGACGCCGCCGATCCCTGCTGCCAGTAGGGCGACGACCAGTACGCCTGCCACTAGAATCTTTTTCTTATTGAGCACTCAACCTCCAAAATGTGCGGAGCAGTTCGTTTGCCTGTCTACCTATCATTTCGAGAATTTCTGACTGCTTGCGGAGTGTGCCAAGACAGAAACCTGCCATCGCCGCAGAGCGAGAATTCTCGTTATTTTCACGCGCGATCTATTCGCGCTGCAACGTCACGTTTAACTCGAGACGGATACTATCGACGATGTTCAAGACGCGCCCGACGTGCGGCGGCGTGAGATCAAAGTCCTCGAACTTGAACGTCGTCGTCGCTTGCAAGGTCGCCGTGTTACCTTTCACCGTACCGGTCACATCCCAGGTAACCGGCTTGGTCACATCGCGGATTGTGAGATTTCCGATCAGCTTGAACGCGACCTGACCGGATGCTGGCAGCGTCAAGGGCAGACCCGGCGCAGAGGTCGGGACAAACGTCGCGTACGGATATTGGTCCGTCTGCAGCGGGTTGCGTTGGATGAAATTGTCCCGCATCGATTGGTCGCTCTTGAGCGTCCGCAAGTCCACCTGAAATTTGGATTGATCGGACAAGATCGTGCCATCTGTTTTGCCGACGATTGTTCCGGTGATAGCGTTCGTCGTCCCGACGGCATCCGTGGGGAACGACAAGCCCGCCAATTGCTCTCGCACGCGATAGCCCGCCGTGCTCTGCGACGGCACGATCACCAGCCGAACCGTATTGCCTGAAATGTCCGCCGGCGCGGCGGACGATGCTGGCGTCGCCGTGGCGGGCGCACTTGCGCTGACCGCCGTCGGCGCGGCTGTATTTTGTACGCTCGCGCTGGGCACTGCTGAACATGCAGCTGCCACCAACGCGAGCGCGGAAAGCATTCCGAAAATGAGCGTGTAGATCAAACGGTTTCGCACTACGATGGATCCTCCATTGCTTTATTTGGTCCAGTCGATCATTCGTTCATACGAATAGCTATAGTTCAGCGGGATGGAATCGGTCACGTTCTTGAGCACTTGGGTCAAGCCGCTCCCATCCGCGTTTACGACGAAGAACTCCCACTTGCCATTCCGGTCTGACAGAAACACAATTTGCTTGCCATCCGGCGACCACGCCGGCGCGACGTTGTGATCGACCACGTTGAAGAACATCGACAAGATCAGATCCGGACTGGTGATGCCGGTGGCATTGCTGCCGTCTGAATTGACCGTGTTCAGTTCCCAACGATCCTGCGCTTGCTGCGAATAGACGATGGTCTTGCCATCTGGGCTTATCTCCGCCGATTGAATCGGCGGCATCTGCAAGATCGGGCGCGCAATATTCGCCGTAGTGTCAAAGTACGAGCCGGTGGGACCCATGACCAGCCATGCGGGACCGCCCAGAATACTCGTCGCCATAATGCCGGCGCTGGGATCGTAGTAGTAAATCGTCGTACTGTCGCTGCCCCAGCTCGGCAAGTAGCACTGCTGCCCGCACTGCGGCTCGATGAGTTTGCCGGTGGCGACTTCGATCACGCCGAGTTTCCATACCGGCTTGGTACTATTCGTCGGTTTCTGTTGCGTGAACACGATGTACTTGCCGTCCGGACTCCAGCGCGGCGAGCGGATGAATGGGGTGGTGTAGAGGATTTGCTCATTCGAGCCATCCGCGTTGGCGATGTATAGTCCCGGCGCGGTGTTATCCCATCGCGCGAACGTGATCTGGGTTCCATCCGGCGACCACGCCGGATCGATGCCGTGCGAGACCTGCGTCAGATTGGAGCCGTCGCCGTTGACCGTGTAGATCGCGCCGCCGGTCGCGGTTTCAAAGACGAACTTGCCTTGAACCGTCGAAGTCGGTACGGGAGTCACGGTGATCGGCACGTACAGCGTGGGCGATGCCACTGGCGTTGGCGTGGGATAAAGAATCGCCGAATCGCCGGTCACAGTCAAAAGATAGGGTTCCGCGACAGAATTGGTGTTGGTGAGAGCGACAAAGTATCGTCCCGAATTCTTGAACGCGCCTGACCAGTACAAATCGTGCGCCAAAGTGCCATAGACCGTATCGTAGAACGGCGTGCCGCGACCCACGGGTGCAGTCGTGGGATCGCTCATCCACGCGGTGGCTTGGTCAGGCGTGTAGATGGCGAATTGCAATCCACCGACGCCGTTCGCGTCCACGGCAACATTGACCCGCGATTGAACACTGACGCGCCCTGACCGGCTAAGCCCCGGCACATAGTCGTAATAAAACCAGAGCGTCGTGTTCGGCGCGATGGTTTGCCAACTCGTCGGTACCATTAACGCATCATTCGGTCCCGCGCCGGTGGGCGTGCTGGCAAATACTGCCGGCGCGATCAACACGAGGGCGAGAGCCGCCAATACAATTGCCCAACGAAACAAGTTTTTCACAGTTCCTCCCGTGCTTGGTACGATGTTTTCCAAAATTCATTAGCGAACGCGACCGCTCAGCGCGGTGTGGCATTCATCGCATACTTGGGCGACCTTGCCCTGGCTCATAAACTGCAAGCCGTCCAGTCCCGCCGTATGCGCGGTGTGGCAGGTGATGCAGTGCGCGGCTTTTGGATCCATCGCCTGCCACTGCGGCAGGTAAAGGTGATAGTGTCCATTCGTCCCGCGGCTGCCGCCCTGGTGCGTGCCGGCGAGTACATTGGTGTGACACTTGAGGCAGGCATCATCGCCCAGCGGATTTGTCGTCACCGCCGGCTGACGATACGCGCCGCTCAGGTACGCCCCCAAATCCTGCGCGCCCTGCCGCAAACCAACCGCGCGTCCCAACACGCCGCTGCCGCTGTGACAATCGATGCACGCAATTTGCTTCTGCGCGTGAAACGCTGCTAGCGTCACCGGACTAGATTGAATCGATTGTTGATAGTACGTTACTTCCGGCGCGGTATGACACGCCGCGCAGAACGCATCCTGATTTTCCAGTGCGAGCGACACGCCCACACTGCCAATCGCCAGAATGATCGCGCTAAAGACCGCAAGACCGAAGATCACAACGAATTTTCGCATCTTGCCTATTACGCACTAGGCATCACGTATTACGTGTTGCGTATTGCGTAGCGCGTAATCATCATTCGTACCGCAGCGCGTCGATCGGGTGCAAGCCCGCGGCGCGGCTCGCCGGGTAACTGCCAAAGAACAGACCCACGCCGGCGGAGAACAAGACTGCCAGAATGACGGCGTCCGGATCGACCACGGTGCTGATCGAACTGGAGCCAAGCTGAATGCCGGAAATCAGACGCGCGATGAGCGCGCCCAGTATAATTCCGATGATGCCACCGGACAGACTGAGTATCGTCGCCTCCGTCAGGAACTGCGCCAGAATGTCGCGCTTGCGCGCGCCAACAGCTTTGCGGATGCCGATCTCGCGCGTGCGCTCGGTCACCGAGACCAGCATGATGTTCATGATACCGATGCCGCCGACGATCAGCGAGATCGCCGCCACGCCGCCCAGGAAGATCGTCAAAGTTCCGGTCACCTGACTCGCCGTGTTCAGAATATCTTGCTGGCTCTGAATCGTAAAGTCATCCTGTACGACGTGGTGCCGCTGGTCTAAAATCTGGCTAATATCTTGAATCACCTGGGTCTGCGCGCTTGGGTCGGTGATCTTGACGTTGAGGACTTGGACCGAGTTGCCAGCGCCAAAGCGTCCACCGCGGCTCAAGCGGCTCATCGCCGTTGTGATCGGCACAAAGACCTGATTATCTTGATTCAAGAAACCGGTGCCACCTTGGGCTGTCATCACGCCGATCACGCGAAATTGTTGTCCGTTAATTCGGATCGACTGACCGACCGGTTCGCCCGTATCGAAGAGAGTCTGGGCAACTCCGGCGCCAAGCACCGCGACTGCCGATCGCGCTGTGACGTTCGAACTCGAGACAAAGTCGCCATCCGCCACCGAGCCGTTCAGCGCGTTCAGATAATCCGGTGTGACGCCGACGATTCGGCCGTTCGTATTGTTGCCCATATACGCCATTTGACCAAAGCTATCTACTTCAGGCGCAACTGCCACGACATTGGACACGCTGGAGATCGCGGTACCGTCTTCCATCGTGAGCGTGGCGGCGGACCCTTCTGCCGCGCGGACGCCGTTCTGAACCGGCGCGCCGGGACGGATGTACAGCAAGTTGGTGCCGATGCTGTTGATTTGATTGGTGATTGCCGCCTGTGCGCCCCGCCCGATCGACAGCATGGCGATGACTGCCGTGACGCCAATGATGATGCCGAGCATCGTCAGTGAGGAGCGCAATTTGTTGGCGCTGAGACTCCGCATCGCGATGCGGACGCTTTCCATGAAATTCATATTCCCGTCCCTTCTAGGTTTCTGGTTGGCGTCAGAGCGACGCCTGCCAGATTAGTTCCCATTATTCACGACCAAGCCATCGCGCACCCGGATCGTGCGCTGGGCTTGCGCGGCAATCGTCGGATCGTGCGTGACCAGAATGACAGTCAAGCCCCGGTCGCGATTCAATGTCTTGAAGATATTAATGATCTCCGCGCCGGACTTGCTGTCCAGGTTGCCGGTCGGCTCGTCCGCGAGAATGATGCTGGGATTGGTCACCAACGCGCGCGCGATCGCGACCCGCTGCTGTTGTCCGCCGGACAATTCGTTGGGGCGGTGATGCACTCGCTCCTTCAGCCCCACCGATTCGAGCGCGGCGAGCGCGCGCTGCCGGCGGTCCGGCGCGCCGGCGTACACCATCGGCAGCTCTACCTGATCGAGCGCGGGCGTGCGCGCCAGGAGGTTGAATTGCTGGAACACGAAACCGATTTTCTTGTTCCGAATGCCCGCCTGCTGGTCGTCGGTGAGCTTGGAAACGTCGACCCCGTCCAGAATGTACTTGCCGCTCGTGGGGGTGTCCAGACAGCCGATGATATTCATGAGCGTCGATTTGCCGGAGCCGGACGGTCCAATGATCGCAACCATCTCACCCGTCATGATCTGAAACGAGACGCCGTTCAGCGCGGGCACTTCCACTTCGCCCATCTTGTAGATTTTCTTGACATCTTCGATTTGAATGACTGGTTGAAGAACGGGCGGCACGGTTAACCTCCTCGTCCGAAGAGGATGCCCGGTCCGAAACCGCCTCGCGGTGTCGTCGTGGTCGTCGCGTTCAGCACGACTTCGTCGCCCGCTTTCAGTCCACTGGTGATTTCAACCGAGGTGTTGTCCGATAGACCCGTGGTCACCGGCACAAGAATTTGCTGACCGTTGTACAACACGGTGGCAGTCTTTGTAGTACCCTGGGTATGAATCGCGCGCAACGGCGCGAGCAAGACGTTCGTGCGACTGTCTGTTTCTACGTTGATCGTCGCGGTCATCCCTGGCAAGACATCGCCATCGGGGTCGGTCAAATTCGCGGTCACGAGATAGTTCACGACGCCCGACGTAACGGTACCCACTGGGTCAATCGACGCGATGGTGGTGGTGTAGGTTTTGCCCGGCAACGCGTCCAACGTCAACTGCGCCGTCTGTCCAACTTTGATGCTCGGAATGTCGATTTCGGCGACGGTGGCTTTGACCTGGAGATGCGTCACATCGGCAATGACCACTGCGGTACCCGAAGCCGTATCGCCGACGTTGAAATTCACAGTCGTCACTTGCCCGTCAATCGGCGCGACGATTTGCGCGTTCGCCAAGTTAAGCTGCGCTTGTTGAAGCGCGATCTGGGCTTGGTCTACGGACGCCTGCGCGGTCTGCACCGCCGAAGTATCGTTGTAGTTGGACGCGGTAATGTTGTAATTCGCGAGCGCGGACTGGTAGTTATTCGTCGCGGTCTGAAGCGCCGCGGCTTGCGAGGTCATCGCGACATCGGCGCGCCACGCCACCACGTCATACGCGGCTTGCGCCTGCTGGAGCGCCACCGCCGCGTTATCCAGCGTCGCCTTAGCGGCGATCAACTGCTGCGGCGCTTGTGCGGCTTTGAGTTTTGCGGAAGCCAGGTTCGCCTGTGCAGTCACCAGATTCGTCTGCGCGGTCTTGAGCGCAAACTGCAAGTTGGTCGGATCGAGCGACATCAGCGGCTGACCTTTCTTGACCTTATCGCCAACCTGTACGTTCACTTTTGCCACCGTTCCCGAAGTCTGGAACGCCACCGACGCGGTGGTAGGCGCAGAGATGTTGCCCGCCTCGGAGACTGTCGCGACGAGGTTGCCGCGTGTGACGGCGACGGTCTGCAACTTGACATTGCTCGCCGCGGCGCTGGCGTTCATTTGCTGAATGCCCAGGAATACGGCGATGACCGCCACAACGACGACGACGATGCCAATGATGACTAGATTTCTTTTCATAGACTCTCCCTTGTGGAACAGATTTTAGTATGGTGTGATTCTATTGCGTCGGCGTCGGAATTGAAGTTGGCGCAACAGAAGTAGGACTGGGCGGATTGAACACATGAATCCATCTTGCCACGATCGCGCCCTGATTATTCGGCGAGCCGATCACGGTGACTCGATCACCCACCCGCAGATTCGCTGCCGTTATCTTCGCGCGATTCCGTTCGACCCGCGTCTCCTTGTTCAGCAAAATCGTCTGCGACGAACCGTCGCGCAACTGAAGCACAATCGTCTGCTGATCAATCGATTGGATCGCGCCAATCGCTCCGTGTCCGGAGCGCAGATAGAACAACCGGCGCAGCAGTTCCACCGGATTCTGGTCGCCATGCGTATGCAGACGCGCCACAAAAATGCCGGCGCCCAAGACGATAAACAGCACCAGCAAAATGCCGATGGTAATCAGAACAATTCGCAACCACTTGTCTCGCATCAATTGTGCTCACGATGTAGAACTATACACGATACGGATTAACCCAAGATGAGAACCGCATAAGGATTTGCTTGATTAGTGTGCGTGCGTATATCCGCTGTGCGAGCTGGGCGGTCGAATCGTCTCGACCCACTGCTGCGCCAGCACGATCACCGTAAACAACGCAAACAAGGTCAGCACGATTTCGCCGATGGGCACGGCGTCGATCAACGCCCAGATGGCGTCAATCGAGTCAGTCGAGAAAATGTCCGGGCGGCTGGTCAAGAGCGAGACGAAATCAAATGTGCCGTTGACTTGGAACGCTACGGCGAGCTGGAAGCCAAACCACACCAAGAGCAGCGCCGAAAAAACCGTCGCCGCGAAAATAAATGGCATACGCGCGCGGCGCAGTTGATCCTGGGCGACGCGGACTTGGACCGCGCTGTCGATGCGCGCCGCAAGGTCGCGCGGCGGCTCCTGGCGTGGCAGCACGCGCAGCGCGCGGCTCATTTCCTGATCGAACGCGACTTGCGCCCGGCACGTCGCGCACGTCGCGAGGTGCGCTTCCATTTCCGCGCGCGCCGGTGCAGTCAACTCGTTCTCGACGTACAGATCCAATTCGCTCGCGGTGAGGTGTTTGTCGTTCATTGCACGCCCCCTTTGGCAAGCTCGGACGAACCATCGGCATCGGTCCGCCGCGTCGAACCCTGCAACCTCTCAGGGTCGGACTTTTTTTCCAGTTTCAATCGCAACTGATTCTTGGCGCGGCGCAAATGCGTCCGCACTGTATTGATCGGCAGATCCAGCGTCTGTGCGATCTCTTCGTAAGACAATTCCTCCACGTAACGCAAGGTGATGACCGCTTGGTAAATCGGCGTCAGTTGATCGACGGCATCGCGCAACTGAACGCTTCGTTCTTGCGCCTCGACGCGCTCCCAGACGGGCGCTGCGCCGTCCGCGATCGCTTCGCTCGCCTTGGTCGTGTCGCTGCCGTCTTCACGGTACGTGTCGCCGTCCAGGTCGGTGAAAAGCACCGGATGTTTCTTGCGCGCCGCGTCCCGGCAGAGGTTGACCGCCACCCGGAAGATGTACGGCTTGACCGGCGTATCCAGCCGCACGCGGTCAAGCGCGCTGACAACGCGCAGAAAAGTTTCCTGCGTCACGTTCTCCGCTTCCATCGCGTCGCGCAAAAAATGGAATGCCAAGTTGTATATCGGCGCAGTGTACCGCTCGACCAAAGTGCGGAACGCGTTCGTATCGCCGGCTTTGTACTGGGTAAGCAGGGCTTCATCGGTCAGCGCCATTTGAATAACGCACTTTCTATCACGAACGAGACGCCGAAAAGTTTCACCCTGCCTCGCCTCCCGCCGTGTGAACGACCCGCGGGAGGTTGGGTAGGGTAGAAACGTTTCACCGGAGATTATATCACACTCCCGGCGAATTGATGGAATAACTACGACTTGACTTTGACTGCCCTGTGACCGGTTTTTGACTTGCCGGTGATAATCTGGAGACGGTGAGGAGCGCCTCGCCGATGAGTTAACGCTCAAGGAGCCGATGATGAGCACTGTTGCTGCCCCCACGCTGGAGCAAACGCGACCCAAGACCCACGCCTTGGGGAAACTGAAATTCGTGATTGGCGGTCTGTTGATCTTGGGCGCGATTGCCTATGTGACCCTCACCTCATTCCAAAGCAATTCCATCTACTATCTCACCCTGAACGAACTGAACACCCAGCGCGCAACGGTAATCGGTCAGCCGGTGAGAGTGAACGCCCCGCTCGACAAGTCCAGCATTCAGTTCGACAACAGCACCCTGACGCTCAAGTTCGATCTCAAGGATAGCGGTCTCGTTTTGCCGGTCGTCTACAAAGGCGTTGTCCCAGATACTTTGACGGAAGGCGAGAGCGTCGTCGTGGAAGGGCATCTGGGCGCGGACGGCGTGTTCCAAGCCAGCACCATTCTGGTCAAGTGTCCGTCCAAGTACGAAACTCAACCTACCGCTGCCGCAGCCAAATGATTTGGCGCAGTCCTGGTCTGATCGCTTGGCGTTCGACGAGGAACGCCAGGGGCCTGCACTCATGAAGGAGACGAAGCTATGGCAGACTTCGCGATGGCCGACCTCGGCTACGTATCTCTGCTCCTCTGTTTGATTCTTTCTCTCTACGCGGCGGGCGCGGCTTTTTTTGCCGTTCGCCGCAAGCGCCCCGAAGTATTTGCCAGCGCCAAGAACGCCGTGTTCGTCGTCGCCGCGCTCAGCACGCTGGCGGTCGGCATACTGGAATGGGCGCTCATCACCCACCAATTTCAACTCGAGTACGTCGCCATCGAGACGAGCCGCGCGCAGCCGTTGCTGTACGACATCTCCGCGCTGTGGGGCGGACAGGAAGGATCGCTCCTCTTTTGGGCATGGCTGCTCGCGATGTTCAGCGCGATCGTCCTGATCCAGAATCACGACCAAAACCAGGAACTGCTGCCGTACGTCATCTCTGGTCTCGCGCTTTCTCAGGCGTTTTTCTTCGCGCTGATGACGATCGTGGCGGACCCCAGCCAAGCCGGCTTTTTCGTCGCGCTGCCGCTCAATGCGACGCTCGCCGGCTCGCTGGTCGGTAATCCTTTCCGCGTGTTGAACTTTACGCCGGCGGATGGCAATGGGCTGAACCCGCTGCTGCAAAATCCCGGCATGTTCATTCATCCGGTCGCGCAGTACCTCGGCTACGTTGGCTTTACGGTTCCCTTTGCGTTCGCGATGGCGGCGCTGTTCACCGGTCGATTGAGCGACGTGTGGATTCGCACGACGCGGCGCTGGACGCTGTTCGCGTGGTTGTTCCTCAGTCTGGGACTACTCTTCGGAATGCAGTGGGCGTACGTCGAGCTGGGTTGGGGCGGCTATTGGGGCTGGGATCCAGTGGAGAACGCGAGTCTGATGCCGTGGCTCACCGGCACCGCGTTCCTGCACAGCGTAATGATCCAGGAACGGCGCGGGATGCTCAAGGTGTGGAATCTCGTCCTCGTGATGCTCACCTTCATCCTGTCGATCCTGGGCACGTTTATCACGCGCAGCGGCGTCATCCAATCGGTGCACGCGTTCGGCGTATCGAGTCTGGGTCCGTGGTTCCTTGCCTTTCTCGCAGTGACGCTGCTGGCGTTCCTCTACCTACTCTTCAATCGGATGGACCATCTGAAGGAAGAGAACGAACTCGATTCGCTCATCTCGCGCGAGTCGTCGTTCCTGCTCAATAATCTGATTCTCGTCGGCGCGGCGTTCGCGACGTTGTGGGGCACGATTTTCCCGATGGTGAGCGAAGGCATCACCGGCAAAAAGGTCACCGTCGGCGCGCCATTCTTCGATCAAGTGAATGGTCCTATTTTTCTCGCGCTGATCGTCCTGATTGGCATCTGTCCGCTGATCGGCTGGCGACGCGCGACCGCCGAAAACCTGATCCGCAATTTTCTGCGTCCCTTCGCGGTCTCGCTGATCGTCGCGATCGCGCTGATCGTGCTAGGCATCCGCGAGTGGTACGGTGTCGTGGCGTTCTCGGCGACAGCGTTTGTGCTGGCGACGATCGGTTTGGAATTCTATCGCGGCGTTCTCGCGCGGCATCGCCAGTACAACGAAAACCTGGTCGCGGCAGCGGTCAATCTGGTGACGAACAATCGCCGGCGTTACGGCGGCTACATCGTTCACATCGGCGTCATCCTCGGCGTGATCGGCATTGCCGGCTCATCGTTCTATCAGGTCGATACACAGGCGAATCTCAAGCCGGGCGAGACCGTGCAGCTCAAGCAGTACACGGTCCAGTTCGATGGGCTGCAAGCATATCCAACGGAGAACCACGATGTCGTCAGTGCGCGCTTGACGATTCTCGAAAACGGCAGCCGCGTCGGCACGATGTCGCCGGAGAAGGACTATTACACCAGCCCCGATCCAAATCAATCGCAGTCCACGACCGAGGTGGCGGTACGCACCACGCCGCTCGAAGATTTGTACATCATCCTTGCCGGTTTTGACACCACTGCCGGCACGGCGACATTGAAAGTCATCGTCAATCCGCTCGTCGTGTGGCTGTGGGTGGGCTTTGGCGTGCTGATCGCCGGAACGGTCATCGCCGCGTGGCCCGATCCGCGCGAAGAACACGCGCTGATACGCGCGCGCGTCAAAGAAGCGTTGGCGCAGGCGTGATGTTTTTGGAGCGGGGTAATCTCACTCCTCCCGGAGACATTCTATGGTGACGATCTTGATCGCGCTCGTCGTCGTTGGCGCATTCGCGATTGTGGCGTACCCGTACTTCAAGCCGGCGCGCGACCTGGACATTTCATTTGCCGCCGCGTCCGACCCGGGTCTGGAGAATCTGGTCGTTCAGCGCGATGCGACCTACGCCGCCATCAAGGATTTGGAATTCGACCACGCGATGGACAAGCTTTCGGACGCGGATTACAAATCGCTGCGCGCGAAATACGAAGCCAAAGCGGTCGCCATTTTGCAAGAATTGGATGGTCTGACCGCCGCGCAGAAACGCCGCACGCGGCTTGCCGTCAGCGACGAAGCCATCGAGCATCAGGTGCAGCAGTTGCGCGGCAGCGCGGCGAAGCCAGTCCATTGCGCCAAGTGCGGTACGCCCGCCGGCGCGCGGGATCGCTTCTGCGCCAAGTGCGGCGCGCCGATCAATCGATAAGAGAACGAACGGAGGACGCGGCATGACTCAGAGCGGAATCGCCACCGCCGCAAGGACAGCGGCAATCGATCAGCCCAAGCCGGTTGGGCTGTACTGGAAATTTTTGGACAACGCCCGCATCGCGCCGATCGCGCGCGGCATCGGCATCGTCGCGCTCGCCAACATTGCGATCGCGCTGTATATGGCGCTTTTTTACGCGCCGCGTGAAGTCACAATGGGCGACGCGCAGCGGATCTTTTATTTTCACGTGCCGAGCGCATGGGTAGGTTTTCTGGCGTTCTTCATCGTGTTCATCGCGAGTCTGATGTACCTGTGGAAACGTGAACGCAAGTGGGATGCGCTCGCTTTGTCTGCCGCAGAAATCGGCGTCGTTTTCACCTCGCTCGTTCTGCTCACCGGTCCGCTTTGGGCGAAAAAAGCGTGGGGCGCGTTCTGGGTCTGGGACGCGCGCTTGACGACCACGCTCATCCTTTGGATGATCTACGTCGGCTACCTGATGCTGCGCAACTCCGCCGAAGGCGAACGCCGCGCGCGCTTTGCCGCTGTCCTCGCCATCGTCGGTTTTCTCGACGTACCGATCATCTACCTGTCGGTTGAGTTGTGGCGGACGATGCATCCGACCTTGCTCATTGGCGAACCGGGTGGACTTGCGCCGGAGATGACGCAAACGCTGATGGTCGCGCTGCTGTCGTTCACGCTCCTCTTCGTGTTCCTGCTCATTCAGCGCGTGCGGCTGGAACAAGCGCGCGATCAAGTGAATTTCTTGCGGGAAACCGCGGGGTAAAGCAGAATGGAATACCTGGCAATCGCGTACGTGTTGATCGCTATTGTACTGATCGGCTATGTCGTCAATCTGCGCCTACGCGCGCAAGCCGTCGAGCGCGAGCGCGCGCGGTTAGAGTCCACGAACAATTAGATTTCAATTTTCCGACGGCTCGCGGCAGTCACTGACAAGAGGTTGAGCATCGCCGCGTCCGCGCGCGTTCAATCCCTGATAGCTCCTCTCGCAGGGACCGGTTCCTGCGGAACGCCGATGACAGGCGGAGGACCAGGTCAGGGATTTCGCTTTTTCTGGGGTGAGCATGGGCGAAGATGAAACCCAACAAACGATCCAGGATTTGATCCGCCAGATTCAAGACAAGTCGATTCAATTGTCCGATCTGGAAATAATCATGGAAGACTATGAGCGCGAGCGGCGCGAATTGCTGCGCGAGATCGGGCAGCTGAAAGCATCGTTGTGGGAACTGAGCGCGGAAGCAGGACTGCCGCCGCGTTTGCCCAGCGCGCCTCCCAATTTGTCGGCGAATCTTTCGGCTGAGTAATGATGTCTGCGCGAATGAAAACGCGCGACGCAACTTGCGGCGCGCGGTTTTCTATCTTACACCGGCCAATGGCTGTTGGCCGCCAGCCCGCCGAGGTTGATTGCCAGCGGCGCGATGAATAACGCCAAGCGATACAGCGGCGCGTTAGCGGCTTGTGCGCGCTTGGTCATCGCCTGCAGACCATGTGCCAGAAGCAGACCGATGAACATGACGATGGGGTGCAAGGCGTTGGTCAGTCCGCCCAGCAAAATGATCAGCAAGCCGAGCAGCACTTGGAGATCGTACAGCCCGACGAACGCGGATGCCAGTGTTTGATCGAGTTTGTCCGGCGCGCCCTTTTGCGCGAACGAAAGCAGCGCCTTGACGATTCCGACGATGGCAACCAGCAGAATGACAAATCGCACGATCGAGTGGATCAACTCAACGATGTCCATAAAGTTTCTCCTTGTGTGTGACGATGACTGGGCAAACCATTGTCGCCCGGACGACTATCAGCATAGCGAAAAATCGCGTTTTCGTCAACGGGGGCGCGATTCGCAGCACCGCCAAGAAATACAAAAGACGCTCTCGGATAACGGAGCGTCTTTGGCATCGATCCATCCGCAGCGCGCGGGTGGCAGTTAGTAAACCGAACCGAACGTCGTCGGCTGCCGGGTGTTCCAGTCGATGAGCGGGGTGACAAAGTCCGCGTTCACCCACGGCTCCGTCCCCTGGATCAGCGACGCGAACCAAGCATAGCGCGTCACCATCGGCTCGGCATCCAACCAATTGAGAAAGGTCGTCTCTTCTTGAATCGCTTGACTTGGCGTGTTGGGCGCTGCCGGCGAAATGGAGAATTCGGTGACCCAAACTTCGGGAACGCCCCATGAACTTGCCCATCCCTCAAAGAGCTGAGTATGTTGGATGCACGCGTCCGCCGACCAGGCAAAGCAATGCACCGCCAGCGCATCGAGACGCGGCGGCGCGCCAAACGCCGCGATGTACGCGTTCCGGAAATCGACCAGCCAGGTTGGGTTAGCGCCGCTGGGCGCGGGCGCGAGCAATTTGCGATTGGGATATTTTTGCTCGATCTGCCGCCACAGCGTCGCGGCGGAACTCGGCGACAGATTCGTCGCGCCCGCGCTGTCCGGCTCGTTGAATCCCATCACCCAATTGGAGTTGCCGCCGAGGGTGGTGTTGACATCGCCAGCCACCGAAATCATTGGAACGTTTTCGATTCCCGCGCAATTAGCGGGACTGGTCATCCAGCCGAATTGCCACTTGGCTCCAAGCGTTGTCGCGCTCGCGCAGTCTTGATACGTCAGTCCAACGCCTTTTTTTGTGCTCGATGATTTGATCCGCGCGACGCCCACATTCACGTACGGCAGGAACACCGTACTATTCGCGCTAGCCGCGCGAGGCGACGCGGAAACCGGCGTAGCTTGGTTTGCCAAGTTGGATTGCGCGAACGTGATAGGATGCTTGGGCGCGATCAAGACCGTCAATACGATGACGACGACAAATACGACTTTCAGTACAGGAACGGACCGCATGTACCCCCCATGTGAGCAGACTGAAATTAAAAAGGTCTGTCACTACGCACAAGCAGACAGACCTTTTCTGACAGACTGCCGCACATTTCTCTCGACGGCACGATTATATCAGCGCGCCGTAGGGGGAACAATGGGACAATGGTCATATTCTTTTTTGCATCCGCATTCACGGATACGTTACATCCCGAATGGGATCAGTGATATGCGATGTACATTTGCCCGAACGCGGTGAGCGCGCCGGAATTCCAGTCCACCAGCGGCGTGTCGAAATAGCCGGATGCCCACGGTTCCGTCCCCTTGATCCGCGAAGCGAACCATTCATAGCGCGTGATCATCGGGTCGTTCTCCATCCAGTTGAGAAACGCTTGACCGCCTTGCAAAGATTGATTCAAATTGTTCGGGCTTGCCGGCGAGATCGAGAATTCGGTCACCCAGACTTCCGGCACGCTCCACGCCTTTGCCCACGCCTCGAATTGCTGCGTGAACTGGATGCACGCGTTCGCCGACCAGGCGTAACAGTGTACCGCTAGCGCGTTGAGTCGCGGCGCGGTACCGTACATCGATATATAGTCGTTGCGGAAATCGACTAGCCAGGTCGGGTTAGCGCCGCTGGGCGCGGGGGCAACCAATTTACGATTTGGATACAACTGCTCGACTTGCCGCCACAAGGTCGCCGCCTGCGACGCCGGAATGTTCGCTTGGTCGGGCGAGTCGGGTTCATTGAATCCCATAATCCAATTCGAGTTGCCGCCGACCGTACCGCCAACGTCGGACGCTTGGTACAGCATCGGAATATTCTCAACGCCGGGGCAATTGTCCGGCTGCGGCGTCCATCCGTACTCCCAGGTCGCGCCCACTTTGGCGACGGTGTCGCAATCGTGATACGTCAGCCCCACGCCCTTCTTCGACGGTGGCTGCGCCAACGGCGCTGGCGCAGCGTTCCGCTGGGTCATCGGCATAAAGAGAACATACTGGTTGTTCTGGCTCGGCGCGCGGCGCGGCGCGGCTGGCGCAGCTGTCTGCGCCGGCGCGGGCGCTTCCGCGCGCACAACGGAATTCCCCAGTGGAATCACCAAGACAAATATGCTGAGAACCAACGCGAGGATCAAAGCAAGACGGGATCGCATTCAGACCTCCCGATGAGATTGGTGACGGGCAGGAAACAAAAAGCCCGTCGTTGCCGCAACCAGCGGAACAGACAGACCTTGTTCGGGAGGTACTGATATGTCCACCTTCGGCGGCTTGGCAGTCATATCCCTCGAAAAAGGGAGTTAGACCCATGGCTTTGCGTCCCCACCTTTCAGTGGGTTTGCTATTGTCGAGTGTTTCTATGTCGATTATATCGACCCGTGATATGTCGGACAATGGGACACGAGTATAATAGGATACCAGTCACGGCGATTCCGCGTGGTACGTGAGACGACTTTTGTCACTGCGCCGGGAAAGTCGTTGGATTAGAATGAGAACAGGAATCGGACTGGTGGCATCGATCAAGGCACAGAGGAATTTGATGCGAACAAAATTTGCGCTCGTGATGGTCCCGCACGAGCACGGCGCGTGGGCGATGTTCGCCGCGCCGTTATTGATCGGAATTGGCGTCGCGCCAACGCTCAACAGGGCGGTCGGGCTGTTCGTGTTGACCGCGTTTGGTTTCTTTTTATTGCGTTATCCGCTGGCTATCACGATCAAAAGCCGCGCGCCGGACGCGCGGCGCAGCGCGCTGCGCTGGAGCGCGATTTACGGCGCGCTGACGATTGTCGCCGGCGCGGCGCTGCTTGCCGTGACGCGCCTCGGGTGGCTCATTCCGCTCGGCGCGCTGGGCGCGCTCTCGCTCGCCGTCTACTTGTGGCTGGCGGCGCGGCGCGCGGAAATGTCGCTCGCCGGCGAATGGATTGGCATCGCAGGGTTGGCGCTCGGCGCGCCCGCGGCGTACCTCGTCGCGACCGGGACGCTCGATGCGACCGCGCTGGCGTTGTATGTGTTGAACTTGCTGTACTTTGGCGGCACGGTGTTCTACATCAAATTCAAAGTGCGCGAGCAACCGCGCGTCGTCGCGCTTACCGCCGGCGCGCGCGAAAAATTGTGGGCAGGACGCGTGACGCTTGCTTATCACGCGCTCGTACTGATTCTCGTCGCGCTACTCGCCATCGTCGGACGCGTGCCCGCGCTGACAGCAGCGGCATTCTTGCTGCCATTCGGCAAAGTCGTCGCTGGCGTGATGACGCGTCCCGCGCGCTTGAACCTGCCGCGGCTGGGGATGATCGAGTTGGTGATTACGCTCGCGTTCGTGCTGGTCGTGCTCGCAGCGTATCGCTGGTTCTGAAGAACGCATAGGCAGCGCGTAAAGCAAAACCTTCCAGGTCGGTTGGATCTGGAAGGTTTCTTTTTATCCTCTCTGCGCGTGGTACGCTTCTCTCTTTTTGGGGACTGCTGTCCGCATCGGCTCTTCGACTCCTTCGGTCAAGCCGGCAAACTCGCGCAACTGCCGGCGCAGCCGCGCCGCCGGCGTCACGCCATTGTTGACGTGCCGCGGCTGCCCCTGCGCGTCGATGATGAACGTCGTCGGTACGGACAGAACGCCCCAAGAATTTGCCAGATCGGCGCGCTGGGATGCATCCACCTTGATAATTCGCAGACGGTCGCCGAACTGTTCGCGCAGTTCCTCGATTGCCGGTCCCTGAATCGTTCGACACGGGACGCAATCGGGCGTCGTAAAGTACAAGATGGCAGGCACACCCGCGCCCAGTTCAAGTTCGGCTGATTTGCCGCGGTGCGCGGCGCGGCGGAGCAGGTACAGCCGCAGTTTGGTCGACGCAAGATACAACGAAACGCCTGCCAACACGATCAGCCCGGCGATGCCGAAACGAATGAGAATTTCCATCAGCTTGTCCTTCCGGACGGGCGCATACCGGGGAATGTGCCCGGCAGCGGCTGCGCGCCAAAGCCCGGCACATGCAAGCGGCTCAACCAGTAGTAGACGAAGCAACCCGCGCAAAAGCCGACGAACAAGTTCAGCGCGGCGAGCGCGATGACCAGCCACGCGAGCGCCCAGCCCACGATGGAGTTACCGAGCACGAACGCGATGATCCCGATGACCAGCACCGATCCGCCCATTCCTTGCGCGAACACGTGCGGCTGCGGATTATCCGAAATCACGTCCGGCTTGACGATGCCGCGCGGCTTGAGCAGCCCCGCGTAAATCGGCTTGAATCCCGGCTGGCGCAGCGCCGTGCCGACCAGCATGATCAGCGCGACCAGCGCGACGAACCATGGAACATTGACGACAAAGGCGACGAGCAACAAGGTAATGATCGCGGCTTGGTTGACGCGGAGCGCCGAGTGATCTACCTGACGTATTGGGTCGTTCATTTCGTTCTCCTTCTAAAATAAAAACTCATCGCCGGATGTTTGGCGATGAGTTTCCAGAATTTCTGCAACGAAAACTAATCCCGCGCGCTGTCTCCTCCAAGAAGCGGTTACGCAAGTGGCTGGAATCGAAACCTTCTGCGACTGGAACGGCTCATCGCTAAGAACACGGATCGCGCCGCCGATGAGCGCGCGGCAAACAACGCACGCCCTCAAGACGACGCGCGGCTACAGAAGCATTGCAGCGGGGACGTTATCGAATCACGCAAGGCAGAGTTGCAGAAAACGATTGGATCCATTTCATTCACATTCTATACTCGATCGCGCGTTTGTCAATCAAGAATCCGTTAAAACGCGGCTATCCTTACAAATTATTTACGCGCATCTTCACGGCTGCGCGGTCAGCAGGTTCAGCGTATGGGTGATCGTTTGCTCGCCGCTCAAACCGAACGCCGTGGAGACCACACTTCCGCGCCGATCGATGAACGCGAACGCCGGCACGCCGCGCACGTTGTATTTTGCCATGAGCGGCTGCGTAGCGGGCAGCTCGGTATCGATGTAGATAAATTTCACGCGCCCATCGTACTGTCGGTCGAGCACGCCGATCTCGCCCCGGATGATTCGGCAGCTCATGCAATAATCCGAGTAGAACTCGACGAGCGCCGGCATTGCCAACTTGCCCGCTTCCGCCTCTTGCAGCAGCGCGAAATTGCGCGGCAGCGGTTGCGTCGTTGGTGGATTGGACGCGCACGCGGCAAGCATGACTAGCGCGAGCGCGGCGAATATCGATGCCTTCAACATCGGCAATCCTCATTTGAACGTCGGAGCAAGTTTCAGACTTGCCCCGACAATTCTATTTCATCAACCCGCGCAGCACCGTTTGCAGGATGCCGCCGTTCTTGTAATAGTCCACATCGACCGGCGTATCGAGCCGCGCGATGGTTTTGAATTCCGTTTTGCGACCGCCTTCGCCGGTCGCGACGACTTTGAGTTCTTGGCGCGGCTTGATGCTGTCGGAAATGCCCAGAACGTCGTACACCTCGCGCCCCGTCAAGCCCAGCGATTCCGCGTTCTCGCCCGGCATGAACTGCAGCGGCAACACGCCCATACCGACGAGATTCGCGCGGTGGATCCGCTCGAACGAAACCGCGATCACCGCCTTGACGCCGAGCAGCGCGGGACCCTTCGCCGCCCAATCGCGTGACGAGCCGGTGCCGTACTCTTTGCCGGCGATGACGATGAGCGGGACTCCCGCGCGTTGGTACTTCATCGCGGCATCATAGATTGGCATCTTCTCGCCGTCTGGGAAATGAACGGTGTATCCGCCCTCTTCCCCGCCGAGCATCAGGTTTTTGATGCGAATGTTGGCGAACGTGCCGCGCATCATCACTTGGTGATTGCCGCGCCGCGTGCCGTACTGATTGAAATCTTTCGGATCGACGCCGTTCTCGATCAGGTACTTGGCGGCTGGCGAGTTTTTGGCGATGCCGCCCGCCGGCGAAATGTGATCGGTGGTGATGCCATCGCCAAAGACGCCGAGGACGCGCGCGCCGCGAATTTCGCGCCGCGGCGCGAGACCTGGTTTTAGATCGATGAAGAACGGCGGCTCTTGAATGTAAGTCGATTGTGCAGCCCACGCGAACGCCTCGCCGCCGCTGACCGGGATCGCATTCCACATCGGATTGCCGTCGAAGACGTTGCTATACGTTTGCGTGAACATCGCCGGATCGATCGACGCTGCCATCGTGTCCGCGATCTCTTTCTGCGAGGGCCAAAGGTCGCGCAAGAAAACCGGCTTGCCATCTTTGCCGACACCCAGCGGATCGGCATCGAGATTGATGTCCGTCGTCCCCGCGAGCGCGTACGCAACGACGAGCGGCGGCGACGCGAGAAAATTCGCCTTGACCTGTGGGTGCACGCGTCCTTCAAAGTTGCGATTGCCGGAAATGACCGCGGCGGCGACCAAGTTCGCTTCCGTCACCGCTTTCGCCACTGGCTCTGGCAGCGGACCGCTGTTGCCGATGCAAACCGTGCAGCCATAACCGGTCAGGTAGAATCCAAGCTTCTCCAGGTACGGCGTCAAGCCGGCTTTGTCCAAATACTCGGTCACGACTTTGGAGCCGGGCGCGAGCGAGGTCTTGACGTGCGGCGGAACGGCGAGACCTTTTTCGACGGCTTTCTTCGCGAGCAGCCCTGCGCCGATCATCACCGACGGATTGCTCGTGTTCGTGCAAGACGTGATCGCCGCCAGCACGACCGCGCCGTGGGAGATTTTCGATTTTCGATTTTCGATTTCAGATTGCGGTGCGAAACTGATCGCCACGGTTTTGCCTACTTCACTTTCGGGCAAACCGTAACCGCCTTTGACAACCGGCTTGGTCAGCGATTCGTGCAAGCGCGTTTTTAGATCGCGCAGCGAGACGCGCTCTTCCGGCTTTTTCGGTCCGGCGAGACTCGGCTCGACTGACGCGAGGTCTAGTTCGAGCGTATCGTTGAACACCGGATCGGCAGACGCATCGGTGCGGAACAAGCCCTGTTCTTTGGCGTATCGCTCCAGCAAGTCCGCCGATTGGGTGCGCCCGGTGCGCCGGAGGTAGCGCAGCGTTTCCTCGTCCGTCGGGAAAAAGCCCATCGTCGCGCCATAGTCCGGCGCCATATTGCCAATCGTCGCGCGGTCGGGCAGCGAGATCGACGACAAGCCCGTGCCGTAAAATTCCACGAATTTGTCGACGACGCCTTTCCGGCGCAGCATCTGCGTCACGGTCAGCGTGAGATCGGTCGCGGTGACGCCTTCGCGCAGCGCGCCGTGCAATTTGAAACCGACGACCTGTGGCGTCACCATGTACAACGGCTGCCCCAGCATCACCGCTTCCGCTTCGATGCCGCCAACGCCCCAGCCCAGTACGCCCAGTCCGTTGACCATCGTCGTGTGCGAGTCCGTGCCGACGAGCGTGTCCGGGAAAAGTTCGCCGTCGCGCGTCAACACGCCCTGCGCGAGGTATTCGAGATTGACCTGGTGCACGATGCCGGTCGCCGGCGGGACGACGCGCAGATTCTTGAACGCCTGCGCGCCCCAGCGCAAAAACTCGTACCGCTCGCGGTTGCGTTCAAATTCCAGCTGCGCGTTCTTTTGCAATGCATCGGCGGTCCCGAAATAATCCACCAGCACGGAATGATCGATAACCAGATCGACCGGCACAAGCGGGTTGATTTTCTTTGCGTCCTTGCCCAGCCGCTTGACGGCATCGCGCATCGCCGCGAGATCGACGATGCACGGCACGCCGGTAAAGTCCTGCATAATCACGCGCGCCGGCATGAACGGCAGTTCGTGCTGCGCGGGCGCGGCGGCGTTCCATGCCGCGAGCCGGTTGACGTCATCGGCGGTGACGAGATAGCCATCCTCGTTTCGCAGCAGCGATTCGAGCAGGATGCGAATCGAAATGGGTAGTCGGTCCAGAGCCGGCGCGACGCCGGCGTGGGCGAGCCGGTCGAGTCGATAGATTGCATAATCGCCCAGGTTGGCGCGTGCGCCGAAACTATTTTGTTTCGCAGGCATTTCCCTTGTCCTTTCCAGAAATTATCGGTTGAATTATACGCGGCTGGGAGATTGTGCGCAAGTCCCTTGACGGCGCGCGCGAGTTGTGTTAATATAATTCCGCAACCCGGCGACACCGAACCTTACAAAGGAGGTTGCGCGATGAAGCACTTGATCATCCTGGCGTCGATTGCTGTATTGACGATTGGCGCCGCGGCATGTACGCGTGAGAAACCCACGAATGAGACGCCGCCGCCCCAGGTGGCTGCCAGCGATCTCACGACTACCCCCGGAGCGCCCGGTGCCGCCACTGTGGCTCCCGGTTCGCCGCCAGCGCCCACCGACACGCCGGTGGTGACTTCCACAGTTGTCGTCGCACCAACATCCGTCCCGACCGCGGTGCTGCCAACCAGCGTGCCCGTAGTGCCCCTAGTGCCCGTGAGCACGCCGACACCGTCCGCCAGCGCGCCCGGCACCTACACCGTCCAGTGGGGTGATTGGCTGAACAAGATCGCCCAGCAATTTGGGGTGAGCACGCAAGCCATTGTCGATGCCAACCCCGGTCTCAATCCGAATTTGATTTATCCGGGGCAAGTGTTGAAGATTCCCGCGCCCGGAACTACTCCGCCGTCGTCAGGTGGCGTCACGCCGCCGACCACAAATCCCGGCACCTACACCGTTCAGCGCGGCGATTGGATCTACGCCATCGCGCGCAGATTCGGCGTGACCGTTCCTGCGTTGCTCGCCGCGAACCCGGGCATCAATCCGAATTTTGTGTTCCCCGGTCAGGTGTTGAGCATCCCCGGCGGCGGCGGAACGACGCCTCCGCCTGGACCCGCCGGCAGTTATACCGTTCAGCCGGGCGATACACTTTTCTCGATTGCGGTGCGCTTCCGCACGACGACGTACGCCTTGCAAATTGCGAATCATCTGGCGAATCCGAACTTTATCTACCCGGGGCAAGTACTGACCATTCCGCAGTAATGCCTCAAGACTCGAACACGACGAGAGGCGCATCCGAAGCAATTTGCGCCTCTCGTTCTCTTTAGTGGAACTATGCCTGAGAAAATCTTACGCAGCGAATATCTCTACCGCGGCTCGATTCTGAAATTGCGGCTCGATCAGGTGCGCCTCGCGAACAATAATGTCGTCGCCCGCGAGATCGTCGAGCATCGCGGCGCGGTTGCCATCGTCGCGCTGGACGATCAAGCGCGCGTCCTGCTGGTTCGGCAGTATCGTTCCGGCGCAGGACGCGAGACGCTAGAGATTCCTGCTGGCACGCTCGAAGAAGGCGAAGACCCTGCGCTCTGCGCGGTGCGCGAATTGAAAGAAGAGACCGGCTATTCCGCCGCGCGGTGGGAACCGTTGGGATATTTTTTCTCCAGTCCTGGCTTTTGCACCGAGCGCATGTTTCTGTTCCTGGCGCGCCAGCTTGCCGATGGGACCGCGACGCCGGAGGAAGACGAATCCATCACCGTGGAGTGGATGCCGCTCGCGCAGGCGGTGGACGCCATCGAACGCGGCGAGATTGTGGACGGCAAGACGATGGTGGGCGTGCTGCGCGTGTGGAGAAAAATAAACAAGGAAACAAGTAAACAGGTACGCAAGTAACGCTGACTTGCCTACCTGTTTACATTTCCACCGGTCTACTGATTTGCTTATGGCTATTATCTGGAGCGATAAGATTGGCTTGCGCCCGTTCGAAGATGCGCTGACCGAGGAAGAAATCGCGCGCGTCTATCGCTGGAGCAGCGACGAGAACATTTTGCGCTGGAGCGGCGGCGCGCCGACTGACCTCACGCTTGAAGAATTCAGCGAACGGTTGCTGGGCGAGCACGCGTACGTCCCTTCCAACCGCCGCGCGTTTTTTATCGTCACCCATTCCGGCGAGTTGATCGGTCGCATCGGCTGCTTCGCTATCGACTGGGACAAGAAAGAAGGCGAGCTGGGCATTGTCATCGGCGAGAGCGCGGCGTGGGGTCAGGGCAAGGGTCGCGATGCGATCACGACGCTGCTGCGCCATCTCTTCGCGACCACTCCGCTGGAGCGTATCAACCTATTCACCTTTCCCGAAAATCTGCGCGCGCAGCGCTGCTTTGCCGCGTGCGGCTTTCGGGCGATCGCCAATGCGCGGCGATTCTCGCCGGACATTGGCGAGTTCGACGGCATCGAGATGGAGATTACGCGCCGCGAATTTCTAGCGCGGCAGAGTTATCCGATCTCACTTTCACAGGAAGCCAAATGAGCGAACGTGATTTGCTGATGATCCCGGGCCCGATTAACTTCGACCCGGGAGTTTTGCGAGAAATGGGCGCGCCAACTGCCGGGCACACCTCGCCCGAGTTCATCGCGCGCTTTGGCGAATCGCTGGAGTGGGTGAAGCAGGTTTTTCTCGCGCCGACCGGCACACCGTTCGTCATCGCCGGCTCCGGCACGCTGGCTATGGACATCGCCGCGTCGAATCTGATCGAACCGGGCGACCGCGCGTTGGTTGTATCGACCGGTTATTTCAGCGACCGGATGGCGGCGATCCTCGAGCGCTACGGCGCGGCGGTAACCGTGCTGCGCGCAGAGGCCGGCGATGTCGTCGTGTTCGACCGCGTGGAAGCGGAGCTCGCGCGCGTCCAGCCGAAAGTGTTGACGATGACGCACGTCGATACGTCGACTGGCGTCGCGGTCGATGCCCGCGCGCTCGCGCAAGCCGGACGCAGACACAACGCGCTCGTCGTCGTCGATGGCGTCTGCTCGGTTGCAGGGATGGAATTGCAGCAGGACGCGTGGGGCATCGACATCGCGTTGACGGCATCGCAAAAAGCGATTGGTGTCCCGCCCGGACTCGCGCTGCTCGTCGCGTCGCCGCGCGCGCTCGAGGCGTTTCGCGCGCGCAGCAAGCCAGTCGCCAATTATTACGCGGACTGGACGAACTGGCTGCCGATTATGGAGGCGTACCTCGCGCGCAAGACGGCGTACTTTGGCACGCCGCCGGTCAATCTCGTCTATGCGCTGCACGAATCGCTCCGGCAGATTCTCGCTGAGGGAATGGCTGCGCGCGTTGCGCGGCACAAGCGGTTGAGCGATGCGTTCAAAGCCGGCGTGCGCGCGATTGGATTGAAGCAGGTGCCCGTGCGCGCGGAGGTTGCTGCGACGACGATGAGCGCGTTGTACTATCCTGACGGCATCGACGCCAAGTGGTTGGCGAAAGTGCGCGAGCGCGGGGTAGTGCTGGCAGGCGGCTTGCATCCGGCGATCCGCGACAAGTACTTTCGCGTGGGACACATGGGCGTCGTTTCGCACGCGGACATTGCCGCAACGCTCTCCGCGATCGAAGGCGCGCTGCTCGCGTCCGGGCACGAGTTTGACGAAGGCGCGGGACTGGCGGCGCTGGAGAAAGCGCTGGCGTGACCCTCACCCTTTGAGTACCAATGGAATGGAATCTTTGCACAAGAAGCAAAGACATCCGTGAAACCCAAGCAGAGCGACGCGCCGCCCAAACCGACGCGACACCGTTACGTCGCAGGCAGAGACAAGCCGCTCACGACGAATCCGCCGCATCCGTTGATTAATCAAGTGGACGATGAGTTGGTATTGCGCGGAATGGCGTATGGGACGCGAAAATCGTACGGGCAGCACTTGCGGAATTACTTTGACTGGCTCAAAACAAATCCAGCGAATGCCAGCATCGATCAGATCCGCGGCGATCTTCTTGTACGAGATCGTTTTGAGAACTTGTCTGAGAACTCGCGCAAGCCGCAAAGTCGCCAAGAAATTTATAAGCCCTTTGCGTCTCCCTGGCACTTGCGTTCCCGCCAGGGCAAGTGTAGCGTCTTTGCGAGAGATTCAGAACTTTTCAGACCGGCTCAAGTTACGCGCACGAGGATTTAGAATCTGCGCGCAAAATAAACAAAGCGTTGTTTAACTCTAGCGTGCATGTTTGATTCGACAAGGAATAATTGCTTGCTGGTGAAAACTGGAAATTGGGAATCGAGAAAGCAATAAAGACAAGCCGATTTTTCATAGCATTACTCTCGAACCACTCATTAGACCATGTGGGGTATGTGCAGAAAGAAATGAAAACTGCGTTAGAGGTGTTTGCTCAATATCCCTCATCGCAGATCTTCCTAATTCCTGTCCGCCTAGAACCTTGTGTACCTTCAGAGTTTGGAATGGGCGATTTGCAGTGGGTTGATATGTTCCCTAACTGGAAAGCAGGAATAACAGCAATTCTGAAAACAATCGCCTGACAAGATTAGAAGTGCGTGTCAAACAACGGCGCACGAGCGCAGAACGCCTGCCCGCCGATTCCGCCATGGTCGCCGCCTTTTGGTATGGTCGTTTGTGCAGGCAAAGTTGCATTTCGCCAGATACCTTGCGGCGAAATCAGCGGGCGTTCTCCGCCATATCTATCAATCCAGGGGGTAGACCGCATCCTCGCTGCAAAAAAGCGCAACCCAGAAGCAGACGCGTCGGCGTTGGAACGGGAGATTGACGCGCTGGTGTATCGGCTGTAGCGAGCGCAGTAAAAATAAAAACGCCTCGGTGAGAGGCGTTTTGCGACCATAAGTTGCCGAGCCAGCAACAGGTCACTGGTTGGAGCAGAGCGTCTCGCTGATCGTATCGGAGATCGTTGCTCGCCTATAGCATACGACAATTTGGTTCGAGCGTCAATAGGCAGTTAATACCTGTCGTTCGGCGTACCCTTTAGATGTTTCGCGTAACTGTTCAGACATACCGCAAAGGCCAATAGCTTATCCACGAACAGCACGAAGCAACACGAAAGGTTTCTGTTTTTTCCTTCGTGATCTTCGTGAACTTCGCGGACAGATTTCTTTGCCAAAATAGCAAGGATTTCACCTGTCAGATACTAACCAACCTCATCCGCTTTTTTACCTTACCTGCTTCCTACCTAGATCCTACCTGAATCCTTCCTAGACCCCGCGCAGAACCTCGCTCGTCGCTCCGCGGCTTTTTTGGTAACGCCATATCCAATCGTGGACAATCAAATCTGCCACAGAAACACACAGAATCGCACAGAAATTTTCTATGTATTTTTGTGTGATCCTGTGACTGAATGACCATACCACGATTTAGCGGAGTTCTATCCCGTGTTCGTCAGTGTTCAAAATCATTCCCGGCATAGTTATCATACCCAAGATTCAGGACATTGGCGAATCGTGGAAGGCGCGAACACCGCGCGAGATTCGTCTGTTTGTATTTTTCTTTTCGTTGTGGTATCATACACACGATGGAAGAATCTTACTCCGCGCGTCCGCTGGTCGGACGCTGGCTCGCGTTGGATTTGCGTCCGACCCGTCCGCTGACTTTTCTCGGACCTAGCTGGGCGGTGATTTGCGGCGCGGTGGCGTCGGGTGGCTTGACGCTGCGCGCCCAGACCGTGATTTTCCTGGTCTTTGCGATTTTATTGGGCGACGTGTTGCTGGGCGCGTGGCGCTCGCTCTGGCTGCAGTCGGACTGGCGCGACGCGCTGCGACGCGCAGCCGCGAATACGCCGACATGGTTTCTCGCCTCGGACGAAGCCAGTCGCTGGCGGATCGTGCGCGTGTGGCGGCAGTCCGCGCGGCGCGTGCGATTTTTCCGCACCGTCATCTGGCCCGTGATCGACGCGGACATGGTGGGTATGCTGATGCTCGGCGTGCTCGCGCTGAGCGTCGCGTCGGTGCTAGGGCTGCTGCCGGTCGTGCTCACGCTCGTTGCGATGGTCATCGCTCTGATCGAAGGGCAAATCGACGTATCGCACCGTATCTGGCTGAAAACGCTTTTGGAATTTGCGCTGCCGTGGCTGATCGCGCAGAGCGCGTTTGGATCTTTCTCCGCTCTCTCGCTCTTCTTTACGCTGGTCTTTACGCTAGTCTATCGCGGGTTGCTGGGACTCTCTGCGGCGCGCGAAGACCGCTGGATCGTGTGGAACAACCTGGCGCAACTGGTTGCCGCGCTTGTTCTGTTTGCGAGCAACGCGCCGGCGGTTGCCGGCTTGATCGCGCTCGGACTGCTTGCCCAGGTGCTATGGCAATCGCGTTATCGCGTCAATCGCGATGGGCGCGCGTACGTGCAGCGCGTCCAGTCCTATGTTCTGGTCGCGATGTTGGCGACAAGTTTGGCGTTGTGGTTTTGACCCGAGGTCAACGCATTGGCAACGATGAGGATCGGCGTCCTGGCTGATACGCACATTCCGGAACTGTTGCCCGCCCTTCCGCCGCAGGTGCTGAACGTGCTGAACGGCGTCGATATTATTTTGCACGTGGGCGATATTTGCGACTTGAGCGTGTTGCAGCAGTTAGAGCCGATCGCGCAGACGTACGCGGTTTATGGCGATCGGGATAACGCGCGAGTGCAGCAATTCCTGCAAGAGAAGCAGCGATTGGAATTTGCCAACCGAGCGGTGGGATTGGTACACGGACATCACGCATGGGAAGGCGGGCTGAGCGCGCGCCTGGCGTTTCAATTCAGCCGCGCCAAACGCTTGGACGCGCTGTGTCAATCGGTCTTGCGCGAATTTACCGACGTGGACGCGATTGTCTTTGGGCACAGTCACGAACCGTACATCAAGATGCACGGCAGCGTGCTGCTGTTCAATCCCGGTTCCGTCGTGTCGAGAAACCACCGCGGCGGAACGATTGGTATTCTGGACATTGGCGCGCACGCGATCAAGGGACGCATCGTGCCGATATAAGATTTTCGATTTTAGATAGATGATTTTGGAGCAAACCTCGGAGCCCTCATGAAACATTTTCTCGCCATTGCCGACCTCAAGCCAGCGGAACTCAAGCGGTACCTCGATACTGCTAAGCGGCTCAAAGCCGAATGGCGCAAGCGCGGTAATCGTCCGATCCTGAAGAACAAGACGCTGGGGATGGTTTTTCAGAAACCGTCGCTGCGCACGCGCGTCTCGTTCGATATGGCGATGCTGCACCTCGGCGGTCACGCGCTCTACCTCTCGCCGAACGAAATTGGACTGGGGCAGCGCGAAAGCATCGCCGATGTATCGCGCGTGCTCTCGCGTTACGTCGACGGCATCATGGCGCGCGTGTTCGCGCACGCGCACGTCGTTGAACTGGCAGACTATTCGCGCGTACCGGTCATCAACGGCTTGTCCGACCGTGAGCATCCGTGCCAGGCGCTTGCCGATGTCTTTACCATTGTCGAGCATCGCGGCAAACTGAAAGGGCAGACGGTCGCGTTCTTCGGCGATGGCAATAACGTCGCGCGGTCGCTGATGTTCGCCTGCGCGCTGGGCGGCGCGCGCTTTGTCTGCGCTTCGCCACGCGGCTATGCGCTGGACGAGGCATCGGTCGCCGCCGCACGCACGTTCGCCGCGAAATCCGGCGGCGCGGTGACGCTCACCGAAGACCCGCAAGCGGCGGCGCGCGACGCCGACGTGCTGTACACTGACGTGTGGGCGAGCATGGGACAGGAAGAGGAAACCGCGCGGCGCGCCGCGATCTTTCCGCCGTATCAGGTGAATGCCGGGCTCGTCGCGCTTGCCAAGCCCGACGCGATCGTGATGCACTGCCTGCCCGCGCATCGCGGCGCGGAAATCACCGATGAGGTTGCCGATGGCACGCATTCGGTCCTCTTCGATCAGGCAGAGAACCGGATGCACGCGCAAAAGGCGATCCTGGCGATCTTGATGGATGGCAAAACGTTGAAACGTTAGCACGTTCAAACGTTGGAACCTAAGCAGACATGCCAAGCAACAAACTCGTTTTCCAAGACGCGATCAAAAAAGGACATAACGCCGCGTGGGACCGGCAATGGGCTAAAGCGGTCACCGAATATCGCCGCGCGCTGGCTGAATTTCCAGACGACGCCAATGTACGGACCAGTCTCGCGCACGTGTTGGAGGAATCCGGTCAGTTCGAGAGCGCGCTGCGCGAGTACCATCACGTCGCCGAGGCGCAGCCGCGCGACGCCGCACCGCTGACGCGTATCGCCGAAATTCAGGTGAAGATGCAGCACGCCGCGGAAGCGTCCGCCACCTACCTGACCATCGCCGATCTCTATTTGAAACAGCAGCTAAAGAACAAGGCGATTGAGGCGTGGAACCGAGCGGCGCAGCTGGAACCAGACCGCACGGATGTGCACCAACGGCTCGCGGACATGTATGAACAGAGCGGTCAGCGCGCGCCGGCGGCTGCAGAACACCTCGCGATGGCGCGCATCTATAGCAAGCGCGGCGACAAGACCAAAGCGTTGAACAGCGCGCAAAAAGCGCTGAGCATCAACCCGCGCGACGACGCGGCGCGCCAGTTCGTCGAAGAGCTGGAGCGCAGCACCGCCGCGACTGAAAGCGCGCCCAGCCCGGTGGTGCAAGCAGAGAAACAAGCCCTATCGCGCTTGGCGGAAACGCTGTTGGAAGACCAAGCGCCCCTCCCCAAGGAGGTGGAGCAGGAACGCCGACAGGCGGACGCGCGTCCGCGGATGAACCAGCTTGAAATCGACGCGCTGATCGCGCGGGCGGTGGATGCGCAGATGCACCATCGCGTGGGCGAAGCCATCGAAGCGTACCGAAAGTTGATGGACGACGGCGTGTCGCGCTCCGAAGTCAAATTCAACCTGGGCTTGCTGTATCTGGAATCGATGCGCTACGACGACGCGGCGATATTTCTGAGCGAGACGACCGGCGACAAGAGTTACGGTCTCGCCAGTCACTTTGCGCTGGGGCAGTGCTATCGCGCGTTGGGCAAGATGGACCAAGCCGTCGAGCACTTTTTGCAGGTCACCAAGATCGTCGATATGAGCAGCGTGCGCCGCGAGCAAGCCGACGAGTTGATCTCGGTTTATGAAGAATTGGCGGATAGTTACGCGGCAAAGGGAGACCGGGAACGCGCGGAAACGTTCAGCAACGCGCTCGAAAAATTTCTGACGGACAAGGGCTGGGAAGACAAGGTCAACCAAGTCCAGTATCACCTGGAGACGATGCGCACCGAAGGCGGGCAGGCGAGTCTCGCCGAGGTGATCGGTATTCCGGATTCCGACAAGGTCTTGGAGGCGCTGGCGCTGGCGCAGGAGTACGTCCGCCGCGAGAAACTCTGGGCGGCGAGCGAAGAGTGCTATCGCGCGATTGAGCTTGCGCCCAACTATCTGCCCGCGCACGCGCGACTCGCCGAAATTCTCGCCAAAGCGGGCCGCACCGATGAGGCGCGCGGAAAATACGAGACGCTGGCGGAATTGAGTCTCGCGCGCGGCGACATCCCACGCGCAGAGGGCTTTTATCGCAACGCGCTCAAACTCGCCGGCGACGACGTGAACGACCGCTCCAAATTGATCGATCTGCTCATCCAGCAGGGACGCATTGACGACGCGCTGGAACAATACCTGATCCTGGGCGACGGTCAGGTCCGCAGCGGTCAGTTCGGCAAAGCGGCGGAACGCTTCGCCGAAGGCGTCCGGCTCGCCGCTGGTTCCAAAATCAACAGCCCGACCGCGATCACGCTGCGGCATCGACTCGCGGAGGCGCGCGCGCGGCAGGGCGATTTCAAGAACGCGCTGACCGCCTACCAAGAGATTCGGCAGCAGTCTCCCGACGACGAACGCGCGCACTTTTACATCGTCGATCTGGAGTTTCGACTAGGTCAACCGGACACCGCGCTGCTGGATTTGGAAGAGCTGCTGAAACACTACCAGTCGCGCGGCGAGCCGCAAAAAGCGACGGCGGTGCTGGAAGCGCTCGCGCAAAGCTATCCCAACGAGGCGGGGCTGACCAATCGGCTGGCGCAGAACTATATCGCCGCCGGCGCGAACGACAAGGCGATTACCGCGCTGGATGCGCTGGGTGAGTTGTACATGGGCGCGGGACAAAAGTCCGCCGCTGCCGCGACGATTCGACAAATCCTGTCGCTGAACCCGTCGCGCGCCGACGATTACGAAAAGTTGTTGGAACAGATTGGTGAGTAACCATTGTGTTGAGTACGTTTCTCAGCGCCTTCTCGGACATCCTCTCTCACTTTACGCTCTCGAGTGTCCTTGATATTTTGCTCGTCGCTTTTATCTTTTACGGACTGTTCTATTTCATTCAAGGCACGCGCGCCGTGCAGTTGCTGCGCGGCATTGTGCTCGTCGTTCTTCTCGCCGTCCTGGCGAGCAGTCTCTTCCAGCTCACCGCGTTCAACTGGTTGATCCGCAATTCGATCCCCGCCCTGCTCGTTGCCATTCCGGTCATCTTCCAACCCGAGTTACGCCGCGCCCTGGAACGCCTCGGGCGACCGAGCGCGCTGCTGGCGCGGCACAGCACGACGGCGACCCAGGCGATCAACGCGATTGCGCGCGCAGCGGGCGAATTATCGGAGAAACGCTTTGGCGCGCTGATCGTCCTGGAAGGCGCCACCGGCTTGCAGGACTTTATCGACACCGGCGTCGCGTTGGACGCGCAGCTCTCCAAAGACCTGCTGATGTCGATTTTTTACAAGAACGCCGCGCTGCACGATGGCGCGGTCATCGTGCGCGAAGACCGCGTCGCGGCGGCGGCGTGTATGCTGCCGCTGACGGAAAGCCCGGCGCTGGATCACGATCTCGGCACGCGGCATCGCGCCGCCATTGGCGTGACCGAAGGCACGGACGCGATCGCAGTCGTCGTCTCCGAAGAGACCGGTGATATCGCCGTGGCGCGCAGCGGTCGCTTGGCGCGTCGACTCGACGAGGGTGAACTGAATCGTCTACTGCATCGGCTGTACGAACCTTCCGGCGCGGCGCGCTGGGCAAGTCACAACGGCGCGGAGAAGAATTAAGTGTTTCGCTCTCTCACCAGTCAACTTGGCTCGATGCTGATCGCGCTGCTCTTGGCAGTGACGGTCTGGATCGTCGCGGTGAGTGAAGAGAACCCGAGCCACGAGGGATTTTATCCACAGTCGCTTTCCATTCAGACCGTGAATCTCGCGAGCGGCTTGGTGGTATATCAGCAATCGATCGATACGGTACAGGTCAAGCTACGCGCGCCGCAGGTGAGTTGGGATCAGCTGCGCCCCGCGTTGTTCCACGTCGTCGCGGATCTCCAAGGATTGGGCGCGGGCGAGCATACGGTGAAGCTGCAAGTGACGGTGGATGATCCGCGCGTAACGGTGACGGAGATCGATCCAAGCGCGACGGTCAATATTCGGCTGGAACAGCTCAAGTCGCGCGCAATGGATGTGCACAGCGACGTTCTGGATGCCGCGCCGTTGGGCTATACATTCACTGCGCCCATTATTACGCCGACCCAGGTACTGGTCACCGGACCGGCGGTGTTGGTCGATCAGGTCAACGAAGTGATCGCGGATATCTATTTGCGCGGCAGCAAAGTTCCTATCGACCGCGAAGTGACCGCGCTCGCGCGGGACGCGCAAGGAAACCTGGTGCAAGGCGTCACCGTCGCGCCAGCCACCGTCGATGTCAAAGTCCAGGTGGAGCAGCGCGTGGGCTATAAAGATGTTTCGGTCAAGACGGTGCTCAAAGGCGCGCCCGCGCCCGGTTACTGGGTGAGCAACATCATCGTCAATCCGTCCACGGCGACGATTGTGGGCAGCCCGGACGCGATGGCGAAGGTCGCCGGTTTCATCGAAACAGTTCCGATCGATATCAGCGGCGCAACGTCCGATGTGACGCGCGTCGCGGTCTTGTCGCTGCCGGCGGGCATCTCCATCTTGAACAATGCCGGCATCACCGTTCAAATCTCAGTCACGCCGATCATGGGCGGACAAACGGTGCCGCGCAAAGTAACGCTGCAGGGATTGGCGCGCGGTCTGATCGCGTCCGTCTCGCCGGATTCCGTGGATGTCATTCTGTCCGGTCCCGTGCCCAGTCTGCAAAGTTTGACGCTGGACAATGCCCAGGTCGTCGTCGATGCCACCGGGCTGATTCCGGGCACGTATTCGGTCAAACCAATCGTGACCCAGGTACCCGACCCGCTCAAGGTGCAAAGCATCGTCCCGGAGACGATTCAGGTGGTGGTCATCAGTCTGCCGCCGACGCCTACCGTCTTGCCAACGCCGTCACTCACGCCGACGGTGACGATCACGCCGATGCTGACGATCACTCCGACAGTCACTGCAACTCCAAGCCGATGACTTTTCATCGCCTGCGCGGATGGATCGCGCAAAACAAACACGATGTTGCGGCGGCGCTCCTCCTGGTCGCCTGGCCCTTTCTCTATTTTTTCCCCGCGACGCTTCGGCAAGCGGCGTTTGCATTCGGCGACCTCTCGCTCTTTTTTATTCCCACGCATCTGGCGTACGCCGACGCGCTGCGGCAATTCCGCCTGCCGCTGTGGGAACCGCGCATCCTGGACGGCTTTCCGCTCTTTGCCGAAGGACAGATCGGCGCGCTGTATCCGACGCATCCTTTTCTGTACGGTCTCTTGCCGATTGACCTCGCGACGAATTACGACATCCTGATTCAAATCGCCTGGGTCGCGCTGGGGACGTACCTGTTCGCGCGCGCTTTGCGGCTTTCGCCGCCGGCGGCGTTTCTCGGCGCATTCGCCTTCAGCACGGGCGGATTTTTTATTCCGCGGCTTCAACATCTGAGCATACTGGCAACCGCCGCATGGCTGCCGTGGCTCTTGTGGGGTTGGGAAAAATTCGAGACCGCGCCGAACCGCTCAAGCCGGCTGCGTTGGTTTGCGCTCCTCGCGCTGTTCAGCGGCATTCAATTGACCGGCGGGCATCCGCAGTTCGCGTTTCTCAGCGCGATCTTGGTCTCGCTCTACGCGCTGGTGCGGTGGCGGCGCGATGAATTCGCGGTGCGATCACAGAATCTACTCCGCGAATATTTTGATCCGTCGCATTTGATCCCGGTCATTCTCTTTTTTGCGCTTGGCGCGGCGTATGCCGCCGTACAATTGCTGCCGACGTTAGAATTGTCGTCGCTCAGCGACCGCGCAACCGGACTCTTGCCCAAATTCTTCACCGCGTTCTCTCTCCGTCCAGTTCATTACCTGATGCTGCTCAATCCATTTTTGCTAGGCAATCCCTACCCCAAGGTCTCGGTCGAAGTGATCGGTTACATTGGGTTGTTGCCGCTGCTTCTCGCGGTAGGCGCGCCGCTGGTCCGCCGGGATCGCCGCGTCGTATTCTTTGCGTTGATCGCGCTGGTCGCGCTGTTCATGGGCTTGGGCGATCAGAACATTGTCTATCGTGGAATGCGTTACCTGCCGCTGTTCAACTATTTTCGCGTGCCGTCGCGCTTTTTCTTTTGGTACACTTTTGCGGCGGCGCTGCTCGCGGCGATGACGTTCGATGTCCTGCTTGCCCGCGCGCGCGCGGCGGCGCGGTGGACGCGCGCGCAAAAGGTTGCGCTCGGTGTTATCGTCGCGCTGATTGCCGCGCTCGTTGCGCTGGTACCGGCGTTGCCGGTGGAGACCTGGCTTGCCATTTGGGTATGGCTGCCGGTGGCGCTGGCGTGTTTTGCCGCGTGGATGGCACTCGGCGCGCGGCGCGGTCTGTTCGCGCGCGAGACGCTGGCGATGCTGGTGATTGGCGTGACGGTGATCGATCTGGGCTTGTTTGCCGCGGTCTATGCCAAAACGTATGACGAAATGGTTCCGCTCGCGGATTTCTACGCCCAGCCGCGGTCGCTTTCGGTCCTGAAAAATCTTTCGCTGCAGGACGGACGCGTGCTGACGAGTCTATGGATTTATCCGGTGCCCGACGCGATGCGCGAGAGTCTGTATCCGAATATCTCGCTGACCTACGGCGTTCCCAGCGCGATGGGCTACACGCCGCTAATTCCGCAGCGCGTGAGCGAATATCTGGACCGCATCAACGCGCCGATGCTGAACTTGAGCAACATCCGGTACTATCTGGTTCCCCAGTTGTTGCCGGTGGACCCGCAAACGGAAGGCGAAGACCTGACGAACATTTTCGCGCCGGACTATATCCGACATTTGATGACATTCCCGGCTACGCCGGTATCGAAGGTCAAGATCATTTCGTCGTTGGCGCAGTCGGTTGGCTTTCATTACGGAGATCCGGTCGCGCAAGTCAGTCTGATCACTCAAGACGGCGGACAGTACACGTTTCCGCTGCGCGTCGGAATCGATACGGCAGAATGGGCGTACGAGCGCAGCGATGTGCGCCGGGCGATCCAGTATCCGATGCCGCCAGTGGCGACGACGTTTCCGGCGTTCTCCGCGTTCCCAGTCCAGCAGCACGTGGGGCACAACTATCTCGCGCAGTTCGACGTGTCGCAGAATGGACAGCCGCGCCAGGTGACCGGCGTCTTTATCACGCCGCTCATCGATGCGGGCTTGATTCACATCGAGCGGCTATCGTTTGTCTCACCCAATGGCACCGAGACTTCGCTCGCGCATCTGATCGGGCGGAGCGATCAGACGCTGATCTATCGCGACGCGCAGTACGTTACGGTGTTCGAGAATCCCGATGTGCTGCCGCGCGCGTTCCTCGTTCACAACGCCCACCTCGCGGGCGATGCTGCCGCGCTCGATGAGATGACCCAGGACGCGTTCACGCCGCGCCAGACGCTGATTCTTGCGGATGGCGCGCCGATGCCGGGCGCTGGCGCGCAGCGCGCCGACGAGCAGGTGCAGATCGTCGATTACGAGCCGGAGCGTGTCGTGTTGTCGGTTCACGCGAGCGCGCCGGGTTACGTCTTATTGTCCGATGCGTGGTATCCGGGCTGGACGGCGCGGCTGGACGGCGCGGCTGCGCCGATTCACCGCGCCGATTTGATCTTTCGCGCGGTACAGGTGGACGCCGGCGTCCATCAGATCGTGTTGGAGTACCGTCCTACAACGTTCTACGTTGGCGCGGCGGTCAGCGCGCTCGCGGTCCTCGTTTTGATCGGCATCGTTCTGATGAGCCGCCGCGCGTAAAGTTCTGTCAAAGATGTATCTTGTCATTTCGACGAGCTGTTCTTGCGACAAGGAATCCCGTTTTCATACTTGGAGATTTCTCGCTCCACTCGAAATGACACGGTACGTTTGACTTTGACACTGCTGTGATTTCTGGCGATGGGCATTGACAGCGCGCGGGCGGCTTGATATAATTTTGTCGTCGTTATCTAATCCCCACCCGGCGGTGTGCCGGGCTTGCTCCCAGGGTCAAAGGAGGATCCTATGTTTGGTTCAACCATCGTCGATGTTGCCATTGGGTTGATCTTCTTCTATTTTCTCTTCAGCGTGATTACTTCTCACATCAACGAGTTCATCGCGACCAGAATGCAGTGGCGCGCCAAAGACCTGGAGAATCAAATCCGCCACATGCTGGGCGATCCCGAGCTCGCCAACAAGGTGCTGCAGAATCCAATGATCACATCCATCACCAGCAAAAGCGGCAAGCCCTCCTACATTCCGCCGAACACGTTTGCGCTCGCGGTGTTTGATGCCTTTGTCCCGGAGGGGCAGAGCGCGAATGTCTTTGACCACGTGCGCGCGGGGGTGGCGAATAATGTGCCGAAGAACAAAGCCAGTCAGGCGGTGTTGAGCATCGTCGACCGGGCGGATGGCAATTTGACCACCGCGCGCGCGGGCGTGGAAGACTGGTTCAACGCGTCGATGGATCGTCTGTCCGGCGAATACAAACGGCGTATTCAGGCGGTGACCATTGTCGTCTCACTGGTCTTGACGGTTGGCGTGGGCGCGGACACCATCGCGATTGCCAATTCGCTCTACCAAGAGCCGGCGCTGCGCGCCGCGGTCACCGGCGCGGCGCAAGGCGCGCCGTCGAATCCGGCGATTCAATCCACGCAAAGCAATCCATCCGGCTCGGTGTCTTCATTGCAGCAATCGGTGGACTTGCTGTCGAAGAGCCAATTACCGCTGGGCTGGAGCGCTCTGCCAACCGATCCAATCGGTTGGTTGAAGAAAATTGTGGGATTGCTGATTACTGCGATCGCCGTATCGCTCGGCGCGCCCTTCTGGTTCGACTTGCTGCAAAATCTGGCAAGTCTGCGTTCGTCGGGACCCGTACCCGCAACCACGCCGACAAGCCCACCGCCCCCTCCCGCGCCGGCGGCGGTCGTTGTCTCGACAGCAGCCGCGCCGGCTGCTCCAGCGGCGCAAGCCAAATACCCCGGCGGAATATAGCGATCATTCGCCGTAGAAATCAAACACCCCTTCAGATGAAGGGGTGTTTTTGATTTTCAATGCGCGGCTTGCACGGGTGTCGCTGCTGACTCCTTTTGAGTCAGTCGCTGCAACAAATCGAACCAGAAGGGTGCACCCTGTGCGCCAGCCGTTGCGGTGATTATCCAGCCGAGCAGCTTGATTGCCACGTCACGTAACCATCCCAACGGCGTGACGCCGCGCGCTTCTTGCGCCCAATCGTTCGGGGCGAGTCGCGGAATCGTAACACCAAAGACCTGCCATCCCTGTGTAATTTGCCAACCCATTGGGAGATTGAGTTGTTCGAGCACGTGCTGCGCCTGTTGCGGCTGGGATTCGCTCGCATAGGTGGCGGCGGCTTGATTCACTGCGGCGCGCAGAGACGGATCGCGCCAGAGACCAAAACCAATCGCGATGGAATCGACGTTGAACGCCGCGCTGACGATGAAACCGATCACCAATGCCACGCCCCACATGTTGCGTCGATAAAAAGCGGTCATCTGGTCTTCGGCGCGGTTGTACATACTCTCGACCCTCTCGCGAATGTCATCGACCCGCGTGGTGGATTGACTTGCGAGCGCCAGTAACGTGTCCCTCAATGGCGAGGGTTGCATTTTCGTGGCAACCGCGGCTTTGAATTGATCGAGATGGGTTACATCGGTGTCGTTAGGGACCAACGCGGCGACGATGCCACGGGCGAATGCGTCCGCCGGGATGGCGATGGGACCAAAATCGGGCTGAGCCAAACTATTGTTGAGCGTAAAGACCCTGCCGCGTAGTAAAGGAATATGCGCCGCCAAAGTGGTGAGCGGCGCATAGATTCGATTGAATTGCTGTACTTCGACGGTGCTGAAGATGCTTTTGAGCAGATCGTTCGACTGGTTGCCGAGCAGAATATTGCGAATGCCGGCTTCCAGGTCGTGCGCGCGCCAGTTCAGCGCTTCAGAGATCTTGTCGCTGACCTGCGTGCAAATCAGACTCACCAGCAAATAGACAAAGACTAATCCGACCGCGACTTCAAGTACCGTTGATCCGAACATCGGCGTTCTCCTTTCTCGCGATCGTCTCGATCGCGGTGATCAACGTTCTTGCGTGACTCGAAAAACCCTTTATCAGCTTTTGAGGAAATACGCCTGACACGCCAGGGTGATCAGTTCATGGGTCAGCGTCGGCTGGACGCCGCGAAACCGCGCAATGTCCACCAGCTCTTCGATCAGGTCGCGCGGGTGTACAGCGCGCGGCTTGCGCTTGGGTTTCAAATAGAACTCGGTCACGACATAGCGGAGCGCATCGTCCGAGTACGGCACGCCGGCGGTCTCCGCGGCGCGCACGAAAATCTCGCGATATTCTTCCCACGTGGGATCGGGGATATAGATTTTGTAGCGGATGCGGCGGAGGAACGCCTCGTCCACCAATTCCGCCGGATTGAGGTTGGTCGAAAAGACGATCATCGCGTCGAAGGGCACATCGATCTTGCGCCCGGTCTCCAGCGTCAGGTAATCGATGCGTTTTTCCAGCGGCACGATCCAGCGATTCAGCAGTTCGCGCGGACGCACCTGTTGCCGTCCGAAATCGTCGATCAAAAACATTCCGCCGTTCGCCTTCATCTGGAAGGGCGCTTCGTAATATTTGGCGGTCGTATCGTACACCAGGTCGAGGCTTTCCAGCAGCAATTCGCCGCCCACCGCGATCATCGGTCGATAAATGAGCGCCCAGCGCCGGTCGTACCGTTCGCCTTTGCGCAGCCCCGGCGTCGCGTCATCGCCATCCTGTTTTTCCGGCGTCACGCGATGGTGCAGCGCATCGAAAACTTTGACGATGTGCCCATCGACGCTGACGGCGTAAGGAATAAAGATCACGCCAGGCAGCATCTTGCCGATGGCTTCGGCGATCGCGGTCTTGCCATTGCCGGCGTTGCCGAACAAAAAGATCGATTTGCCGGAGTTGACGGCGGGTCCGAGCTGATTGAACACCGATCCGTTGAGGACCAGATGCGACAGCGCGTTTTGCATCGCGTCCTGGGTGATCGTCCGCCCGTTGGTGGAATTTGTCAGAACCATTTGGGTGTACGCCGCCAGCGGCACCGGCGCGGGACCGACGTACTGATTCTGATCCATCAACTCGCGCGCACGCGCGCGCCCTTCTTCCGAAATCACGTATTGGTACGACGATTCGCCGAACCCGCTTGATCCTTTCACCTCGGTCAGATGCTCGCGGCGCAAATAATCCAGCACGCGGTCGACCACGTTCGAGAAGGGTAGTTTGACCGCATCGGCGATTTCGTGTCCCATCAAAAAGCCGCGCGTGTACATTGTCTTGAGAACGAGATCGGCGAGGAATGCTAAACTGAGGCCGGTTTCCTCAACCGTGCGCGGTTCTGGAGGTAAATTCTGGAGCGTGAAAGCCATGATTGTGTCCGCCCGGGGTGGGTCTATGCCGTCTGCGCTTCTTGCGAGTCGACAGGATGTTCGGTCTGCGTGAGCAGCACCGGTTTCGTTTTGTTCTTGATCGTGTCTGCGGTGATGAGACACTTGTGCACATCGTGCCGCGAAGGAATTTCGTACATCACGTCGAGCAGGATTTCTTCGATGATGGTGCGCAAGCCGCGCGCGCCGGTCTTGTAGCGCAGCGCCTCCGCGGCGGCGGCTTGCAGTGCATCGTCGGTGAAAACGAGTTCGACCTTGTCGAGCGCAAAGAGACGCTGGTACTGTTTGATGATCGAGTTCTTCGGCTCGGTCAGAATCTTGACGAGCATGTCCTGATCGAGCGGATCGACGCTGACGATGATGGGGATGCGCCCAACGAATTCCGGGATCAAGCCGTAGGTGAGCAGATCATCCGCCGTCACCAGCCGCAGCAACTCGGTCGGGCTGAGTTCTTGCGCCGCGCGCTCGCGCTCGCCTTTGAAGCCGACCGCGCGGCGGTCGGACGTGCGCTGCGCGATGATCTTGTCCAGTCCCTCGTACGCGCCGCCGCAGATGAACAGGATATTGGACGTGTTCAGCTGCAAAAATTCCTGGTGCGGATGCTTGCGCCCGCCCTGGGGCGGAACATTGGCAACGGTGCCTTCGAGTATTTTCAACAGCGCCTGCTGCACGCCCTCGCCGGACACATCGCGCGTGATCGACGGGCTGTCGCCGCTCTTGCGCGCGATCTTGTCGATCTCGTCGATGTAGATGATGCCGCGCTGCGCGCGCGGAATATCGTAATCGGCGTTCTGGATCAAGGCGAGGAGAATGTTCTCCACGTCTTCGCCGACGTAGCCCGCTTCGGTCAGCGTGGTCGCGTCGGCGATGGCGAACGGCACGTCGAGGATTTTCGCCAGCGTCTGCGCGAGCAGCGTCTTGCCGCAGCCGGTCGGTCCGATCAGCATGATGTTCGACTTGCCCAGTTCCACATCGTCGGTCGATTCGCCGGTCTGCACGCGCTTGTAGTGGTTGTAGACCGCGACCGAGAGAACTTTTTTCGCGCGATCCTGTCCGACGACGTATTGATTGAGCCGTCGATAGATTTCTTTCGGCGGCAGACTTTGGATGGAGAGCGTCTCGCCTTTGGGCGTGGCGGTCTCCGCTTCCAGAATCTCGCGGCAAAGCTCAACGCACTCGTCGCAGATGAAAACCGATTCCGGTCCGGCGATCAGGCGGTTGACCTGATCGGAACTGCGGCTGCAAAACGAGCAGTACTCTTCGCCGCGTTTAATGAGGTTGGGCATTCCGTCGCTCCTCTACATTACACCTATCGCGCGCAAGAAACCAGGTTCTCGCTGAAAGAACCTGGTTTCTTCGCGGCTTATTTCTTTTCCTTGTCTTTCCCATCGCTCTTGCCGGGACCGGACAACACTTCGTCGATCAAACCGTATGTGACGGCTTCTGGCGCGTCCATATAATAGTTGCGGTCGGTGTCGTGGACGATGCGCTCCAATGGCTGCCCGGTGCGGTCGGATAGAATTTGATTCAACCGCTCGCGCTCGCGCATGATACGCCGCGCCTCGATTTCAATATCGACCGCCTGACCCTGCGCGCCGCCCCAGGGCTGATGGATGTGAATCGTCGAATTGGGCAGCGCATAGCGACGCCCTTTTGCGCCGGCGGAGAGCAAGACGGTGCCCATACTCGCCGCCAAGCCCACGCAGATCGTCGAGACGGGCGCGCTGACGATCTGCATCGTGTCGAAGATGGCGAGTCCCGCGGTAATCGATCCGCCGGGGCAATTGATGTACAAACGGATTTCCTGATCGCCAGCTTCGCGGTCCAGGAAGAGCATCTGGGCGACGACGAGGTTGGCGACGTGATCGTCAATCGGCGTGCCGAGGAAGATGATGCGATTCCTCAGCAGCAGCGAGAAAATGTCATAGACGCGTTCGCCGCGACCTGAATTTTCCACCACCATCGGGATAACGTTCTGCGGATATGTGATGTTGTCCATCTTGAGTGACTCCTGTTGAAATTCCAGCGTTCAGTATCCAGTTTCCGTACGTCTGATTACTGACTACTGAATATTGGTTACTTGTCCTGTCCTGGCACAATCGGGTGGTCCAAGCCGCGGGGCCAATTCTCCGAGGTGACTTGGGATGGATCGGTGATTAGTCCGCCGGGCGTCGGTGCGGCTTGCTGCCGCTCGGCTTCTTCGCGCTGGCGCATTTCTTCGCGCAGCATTTCCGGCGTGATGATCTTGCCGCTGGTTGGCTCGCCCTTTGCCATCGCGACGATCCGATCGACGGTCTTGCGTAATTTCAGATTGAACTCGATGTCCCGGCGTGACTCTTTGCTCGACAGCGTCCGGCGCGTTTGCGCGGCGTTGCCGCCCCGCTGCGCGTCGTATTGTGCGCGCTCGTCGATTTCGACGTCGACCTCTTTGCCGGATACTTCGATCTGTTCGGCGTCTGCCAGTTGGATCAGCGTCAGCAGCCGTTTGAGTCGTTTTTCCGCGCGCGGGCGTGAATCGTCCCGATACGCGGCTTCATCTCTTCCGGCGAGCTGGAGGTACTTTTGCCACGTCATCCCCAGCTGACCCGCCAAATCCTTCGACCGCGCTACATCCTGATTGATTTCATCGTCCAGCATCGATGCGGGGTAGGCGATCTGCGATTGTTCGACGATCGCGTCGAGCACTTGGTCGGAGAAGCGGTCTTCCTCGGCGTGTTCTTTCTCCGCGTAGAGATTGGCGCGAATCCGCGTCTTGAGCGCATCCATCGTTTCGAACGAACTGATCGACTTGGCAAATTCGTCGTTGAGCTCCGGTAGGCGCGGCTCCTTGAGATCGGTGATCGTGACGGTGTAGGTCGCGGTCTTGCCTTTGAGACTCTCGTCCGCGTCGTCCGGATAAGTGTACGTGACGGTGCGCGGCTCGTTGACGTTCGCGTCGATGAGCTGATCGAGCCAGGGGAAGACGCCGCCGTCCTTGTCGATGGTGATCTGCATGCTCTCGCGATCCAGCGGCTCGTTGCCTTCGATGCCGCCGTGCAGGTTGATCGTCGCGAGGTCGCCGAGTTGCGTTGGACGCGTGACGGGGACCATCTCGGCTTGCTCGCGCCGGTAGCGGCTGATGACCTCGTCCACTTCGGCGTCGGTTACCTCGACCGGTCGCGGTCTCAGGTGGATGGAATGGTAATCGCCGAGCGTGACGACGGGGCGCGTCGGAATCGTGTATTTCAGAATCACGGGTTCCTTTTGCACCACGTCGAGTTTGCCGGCGTCGTACACGTCGATCTTTTCGTCTTTGATGACCTGGCGATAAATCTCCTGCGCCATTCTGTCGATCGCTTCGTCGAGCAGCAGGTCTTTGCCAACGGCGCGCTCGACCAGGTTGTACGGCGCTTTGCCGGGGCGGAAGCCGGGAATAGGGCGGGCGCGCGAGACGCGTTGCGCCGCGGTTTTCAGCGCGCTCTGAACACGCTCATCGTCCACTTCGACCGTGACGATGGCGTTGCAGTCCGGGGTGTGTTCGGTAGTGACTTTCAAGGGCTTGACTTCCTTCTATTGAATTTCAGTTTGTATCAAAAGGATGAAGGATGAGGGATGAAGGATGAAAGTAACAGACGGTAATTAATTTTCATCCTTCATCCCGCGAAGCGTGCCTTCTGCCTTTACATGGTGGGGATGGAGAGACTCGAACTCTCACGAGCTTGCGCTCACATGGTCCTAAGCCATGCTCGTCTGCCAGTTCCGACACACCCCCGCGCGTGCGTAAGCCATTATACCCATTTGTAGAGTTTTGGCAAAGCGGAAATAGACGCCAAGACCTGCAGGGTTTTTGCGGAGCATACCGCTGCACGGTGGACTGATCTCATAACCCCGGCACCCCCATCGCCTTGGCGATGGCGAGCAGCACCAGCGAGATCGCGTTGTTGGACGCGTGCAGGATGATGCCCGGATAGAGCGAGCCGGTCTTTTCGTACAACCACGCGAGAAAAAGCCCCAGAAAAAAGATCGGAATGAATTGATCGATGCTGAGATGCAGCGCGGTGAAGAAGAGCGTGCTCACCAGCATCGCACCGACCGTGCCGATGCGCCCGCGCAAGCCGCCGTACATAAAGCCGCGGAAGAACGTCTCTTCGGCGATGGGCGCGATGACCGCGGCGGCGATCAGCGTCAGAATAAAGCCGATGCCGGTGGTACCGAGACGGGTCAGTACGTCTTGCAGCGCGGGGTGATAGCCGAAGGCGAACGCGATCGATCCATAGACGATGCGAACGGCGTACGACGCCATCAACAGCGCGGCGCTCAGCCCGCAACCGATGGGCGTGTTGAACGCGCGCCAGCCCAGCCGGTCCCAGCCGACGCGATAGCGCACGACGCTGAACAGCGCCGCCGCGCCGACGACGATCAAGTCCTGAATCGCGACGAAAACCGTCAGCACGTTGCCGTTCTTCGCCAACCCTCCGCCGACGGCGAAATTGATTGCCACCAAGATCAAATTGAGCGCGAGGATGCCGGCGGCGGCGACGACGATTCCCAGAATCACCTCGCGCCAGCCCCACGGCGCGGGCAGCGGCGGCGTAGTTGGAAGACTGGGCATATCGATTTGCGGTTCGTTGGTTTGCATGATGCGATTATAGCCGCAAAGACAGCGAGTGACAAGTGGCGAGAGGCGAAAGGCAGGCGCATCGCTCCTCGCCCCTCGCCCGACGCAGAATTTACAGAGATTTTACATCGCGCCCAGGAATTGCTTTGACATTCCTTTGCGTCGGACTTATAATTTCGATTGTAGGCGAAGTGGCACTGACCTTCTCTCCTTCTGTGTTCATCAGTGTCCAATCTTGGGAGACGCAAATGACGACACTCCTCTTGGTCGACGACGAGAAAAATATCATCGAGCTAGAGCGGCTGTACCTCGCGAAAGAAGGATACAAGATCGAAGTGGCATACGACGGCAAGACCGCGCTCGACAAGTTCCGCGCGATCAAGCCCGCCGCGATCATCCTCGATCTGATGCTGCCAGCAATCGACGGCTGGGAAGTGTGCCGCCGCATCCGCCAGGAATCGGATGTGCCGATCCTGATGCTGACCGCGCGCGATCAGGATGTCGATAAAATCGTCGGCTTGGAGCTGGGCGCGGACGATTACCTGACCAAGCCGTTCAACCCGCGCGAACTGGTCGCACGCGTCAAGGCGATCTTCCGCCGCGTCAGTCCTGCGCCCAAGACGCAGCGCCTTTCCGTCGGCGATCTGACGATCGATCTCGACCGGCGCGAAGTGACGGTTGGCGAGCGGCAAGTGGGACTGCGTACGAAAGAATTCGACCTGCTGGCGGTGCTGGCGCAGAATCCGGGGATCGTCCTCACGCGCGAGAAACTACTCGAGATCGCGTGGGGTTATGATTTCCCAGGCGAGACGCGCACGGTCGATGTTCACGTCGCGCACCTGCGCAAGAAACTCGCCGGCGCGCAAACGCAAATCGAAACGGTCAGTGGAGTGGGCTACAAATTAGCCGCCTAGTCGAATCGTCAAGTAGTCGCATAGTCAAAGAGTACGACTATCGGACTAGGTGACCACTTGACTACAAGACCATGTCTTTACGCACGCGCTTGATTCTGACGCACGTCTTCGTCATCCTGCTCACGCTGACGATCATCGCCGTGAGTCTGGTATTCATTCTGCGCGCCTACCAGCGCCAGGTAGAGTTGTCACGTCTGGGCGACGCGGTCGCGCCGTTGTCGTTTCAAGCGCGCGCGCTGTTTCAAAGCGGCGTGCCGGCGCGTCTTGTCGCGTCGCGCTTGGAGCCGCAGGTTGCCGGTGTTGGACACTTGATGATCGTCACCAGCAATGGACTGGTCGTCGCCGACACTACGAACCAACTGACCGATCGTACCGTCAAACTTAGCCCCGGCACGCGGGATTTCTTTTGGGGCGCGCACGGAATCAAGACGAAGCAGGGCGACCGCGTCATCCTGTTTGCCGCGATCGCGGCGGGGCAGACCGGCGCGCAGCCGGTGTACCTCGCGCTGGCAGCGGTCGAACGTCCATTGTTCGACACGCTCATCGAGATCGGTCCGAGCATCCTCATTGCCGGCGGCGTGACGCTGATGGTGTCGCTGCTCGTCGCGCTCCTGCTCGCGCGCTCGATTGCGGGACCGGTGTCGCGGCTGACGCGCGCGACCGAAGCGATTGCGCGCGGACAGTACGATCATCGCGTCGACGCCAACGGCAGCGACGAAATCGGACGGCTGGGGCAGAGTTTCAATTCGATGACGGAGCAGGTGCAGCGCTCGCGGCAGATGGAAAAGGATTTTGTCGCGAATGTCTCGCACGAACTCAAGACGCCGCTGACTTCGATTCAGGGTTTCGCGCAGGCGATTCTGGACGGCGCGGTGACGGATATGGACGGCGCGCACCACGCCGCCCAGACGATCTTTGACGAGACGACGCGGATGGCGCGTCTCGTCGGCGACCTGTTGACGCTGGCGCGGTTTGAATCCGGGCAGATTCCGCTCGCGCACGATCCGGTCGATCTGGCGCGGTTGCTGCCGATCTGGGTCGAACGCTTTCGTCCCCAAGCCAGCGCGCGCGGCGAGACGATCACCACGATCATCGATCCGGTGCCGCCCATCGCCGGCGACGCCGGGCGTCTGGAACAAGTTGTCACGAATCTCGTCGATAACGCGCTCAAGTACAGCCCGGAAGGCGGATCGGTCACGGTCACGGCAAAGAAATTGGAAACGGCGAGCACAACCAAGAGTTCGGTGACGCTGAGGCGACGCGCGCTCCAGCGCCCGGCGGTCCAGTGGGTGACGGTCGCGGTGAGCGATACCGGCGCGGGCATTCCGCAGGCAGACTTGCCGCGTTTGTTCGAGCGGTTTTATCGCGGCGACAAGGCGCGCGTCGCCGGCGGCACCGGGCTGGGGCTGGCGATCACCAACGAGATCGTCCGCGCGCACGGCGGACGCATCGAAGTCCAGAGCGAGGTCGGGCGCGGCAGCACGTTCACCATTTTCTTGCCGATCCAAAACGGCGCGCACGCGTAACGGCGGCAGGCAGAGGCGATGCACGCGCGAGGTGCGTCGCGTTTTTATTTTACAACGATTTTACACCGCGCTAATCGTGCCGTGACGTTTTAGTGCGATAGTTTCTCCCAAGCAAAACTTTTTTTCTTGTTTTTTTCGTGACCCTCGTGTTGGGTAACTCCACATTCATTCATGGCGCCCGCTCTTAGCCACAGAATCACAGAGCCACACAAAAAATTCTGTGAAATTCTGTGTGTTTCTGTGGCAAATCGATTGTCTACGGTTACGTAGGGCGCTACCTCGTTTTGCTTTGTGGATGATCCATTCCGTTGGGTTACGGCTTGGCGAGGAGATATCTGGGTGAAATACGCTAGGCAGGTTGTCATCACCGGTTTGTTGGCGACGCTGTTCGTGTTGGCAGCCGCGGGTTGCGGACTGGTCAGCCAGGTCGCGCACGCGCCAACGCCAACCGCGCGCGCGACCGCCGCGCCAGCCACGCCGGCGCCCGCACACACACCGCCGCGCGCCAAGCCGGCGAGTACTCCGACCGCGAGTGTGATTCAGTTGGGATTGTCCGGCGGCGTGGTCGTCTCGAACACCGACGGCGTGATCGGTCTGCGAATCGGCGGCTCGACGTTGCGGATTCAGACGACCGCGGATACGATCATCGTCGTGCCGGGCGTGAAGAACGCGCAGCTCGCAGACATTCACGCCGGCGACCGGGTGATCGCCAATATCCCTGACAACAACCCGGCGACGCCCGCCGCGCTGCTGCTGGCGATTCCGTCGAGTTATAGCGCAGCCGACGTGCTCACCGGCGTTGTCCTGACGAACGCGAATGGAACGATCAATCTCAAGACGGACGTTTCCAACCGCCGCGTGCTCGCCGATGCGTCGACGACCATCGTAAATATCAGCGGCAATCAACCCGCGCTGGCGACGATTGACGACGCGCAGTCCAACAGCGCGGTAATGGTCATCGGACAGCCCAGCGGCGACGCGTTCACCGCGCAAGTGCTCGCGATCGTGCAGACGAATGTTCCCGCGAGTAAATAGCGTTCAGACTCAACTGTGACACACGGCTAAACAATTCCTGAGAGCCGGTCTGAAAAGTTCTGGATCTCTCGCAAAGACGCAAAGGGTTTAGATAAATTTCTTGGCGACTTGGCGGCTTGGCGTGAGTTTTCAGACAGGTTCTGACAAGTTTCGAGACTGTAGCGCGGCCACTGACGCTCCGCCAACTCACTGCTGAGACGCGGAGAGCGCGGAGGTTTTCTCGGCGTGGCTGTGGCGCACTTCGCCACAGTCATCTGCGCCTCTGCGGTGAAATTCGGCGAGTTTTCAGTAGCCAGGCTGCACTGCAAGTTTTACCGGAAATTTACAGAGATTTCATTCAGAGTTTCGCCAGCGGCGCGACAATGACGGTAGAAATTTGACCGGAGGAAAATATGTTGAACAAAAATGGAATGATGATTTTGATCGCCGCCGCGTTCGTAATCCTCGCGCTGGGCGCGACCGCGTGCGACAGTGTACCGACCACGCTGGCGCAGGGGTTGAGCACGATCGAGCAAAATCTGCCGGCTTCGCTCGCGCCGGCGACGGACACGCCAACTCCGACGATGACGCCAACGCCTGAGCCAACCAGTCCCGCGCCGTCCGCGCGCGCGCCGCAACGCCAGGGCGTCACGCGCGCCCAGGCGCTCCAGGGATTCGCCGCGCTGCTGAAACGCTCGGGTTTGACCGGCGGCGTGGTCACGTCGAATGACGGCAGCAGCGCGCTCGGCGTCAAACTGGGCAAGACCAGCGCGCAGCTCCAGGTGGCATCGAACGCGATCATCGTCGTGCCTGGCGTGAGCAACGCGACCTTGCCCAATGTTCAAGTGGGCGACCGCGTGGTGGCGGCGATGAACGGCGGCGCGACCGGCACGGCGTCATTCCTGCTCGATTTTCCAGCCAGTTACAAAGTTGGCAACCTTGCCCTCGCCGCCGTGCAATCGAACAACGGCGGAACGCTGACGCTGCGCGTCGCGCGTGGCGGCACGCGCAAGGTAACCACCGACGCATCGACGATGGTCGTGAACCTCAACGGCGGTCAGCCCGCGCTCGGATCGGTTGGCGATTTGACGCGCGGCAACGCGGTGTTGGTGATCGGCGACAGCAGCGGCGGCGCATTCAACGCCCAAGTGATCGTCGTCTTGAGCGCAAACGTCCGCAACCTTTTGCCGAAGAGCCAGCCGCAGCCAACGCCGGGCGCGTAATGATGCCGCTCACTCGCCGCGATTTTCTGCGACAAATCGGGATCGGCGCTGCATCGCTTGCCTCCGCGTGGATTCTGGAGGGATGCAGCGCCGTCGGCATTCTTGCGCCCGCCGCGACGCGTTCCGCACCGACCGGCGCGCCGACCGCCGTGATTCCCGCGACAACACCGATGCCCGCGCCCACTCCAGCGGTTCCGCCGATCGCCGCGCGCCTGGGCGTGGACGCCAGCCGCGTGGTCGGCGCGCTCGACGCGAAACTGTGGGCGAATCTCGGCTACGATCCGATGTATTCGCTCACGACCGCGTCGACGAGTCAGCCCGCCTGGGAGTTGGTTCGCGAGAGCCGCGCGTTCCGTTACATCCGCTGCCACAATACGTTCAGCGACGGCAAGCCCGGCGCGCGCTCGGACCAGACGATGGGCTGCCGCGTTTATTCCGAAACCGCGAGCGGCGCGCCGCGTTACAACTTTCAATATCTCGATCAGGTGCTGGATACCTGGCACGCCGTGGGCTTGAAGCCGATTCTGGAAATGGACTTTATGCCGGATGCGCTGGCGGCAGGCGCTATCGTGCAGAATTACTCTGGCGGCGCGATCAACTCGCCGCGTGATTACGCGCGCTGGCGCGAAATGATCTACCAGACGGTGAAACATTGCATCGGTCGTTACGGCGCGGACGAGGTGCGGTCGTGGTATTTTGAAATCTGGAATGAGCCAGACCTGAGCCAGTATTTCATCGACGGCGCGCAGGGCGGGCTTGCCTTTACGCCAGCGCGAATGGCGCGGTTCAACCAAATGTACGATTACTTTGTCGATGGCGCGACGGCAGCCGACGCGCAGATTCGCGTCGGCGGACCGGGCTTGGCGGGACACAACGATTTCTTCAAGCTGTTTCTCGATCACATTACGAGCGGTGTGAACGCGGTCACCGGCAAGATCGGCGCGCGCGCCGATTTCATTTCGTGGCACGTCTACAACACGAACCAAGCCGTGCTGGAGAAGAATCGGCAGCGCCGCGCGGTGGTGCGTAGTTATCCCGCGCTCGCGCAGGCGGAATTGCTGCAGGATGAGTGGGGCCAAAAGTTGCGCACGGTGGAGGATGGACTGACGCCAACGGTGCTGGGCGAGTACGACGCCGCCTTCCTCTGTCGGACGATCGACAACAATTTGAACGACGCCGACGCGCGCGTGGATTTGTTTCTGCGGTGGGGGAATATCGCCAATGGTTGGCGTGCGTTCACGCGCCAGTTCGGCAGCGCGCTGGTGCCGCTGCCGATCTTTAACGCCTACACGCTGCTTGGGAAATTGGGCGCGGAGCGCATCGCCGTTGATGGCGCGCCGCTGGACGCGACGATTCGCGCGATTGCGGCGCGGAGCGGCGCGGCGACGCAAATCGTCGTCTATCGTTTCGAGGAGAACAACGCGGACGGGACGGGCGCGCCGGTCGGAGTCGAACTGATGGTCAACGGACTTGCCGGCGACTCGTTATCGATGCAGCATTACCGCATCGACCGCGAGCACGCGAACGCGTACCGCGCCTGGCTCGCGCTGAACAGCCCCAAGAATCCGACGAGCGTACAGTCCGATCAAATCGCGATGAAGGCGATGCTTGCGCCGGAATCCAGCGTCGTCGCGGTGCAGAATGGCGTCGCGCGTCTCGCGTTTGGAATGCTGCCGAACGCGATGTCGCTGATCGTGTTGGGAGGAAATGGTTCGTAGCGTCGCGCTTACATTCCGCCGGCAGCGGCTAAATCTCGTCGGCGCGCTGATCGATAAACCCCCGCGCAAACTCTACAAACTGATAGACATCCGCGAACGTCGTCGCCAGCCCAACCGAGACGCGTACCGCGCCGGTGCTCTTGTCGTCGATGCAGCGGCGGAAATCGTCCAGCGACATTCGTTCGCGATGCTGGACAAAACACGCGCTCAACTCTTCGGCGGAGATGCCGAGCGCCAGCTCGCCGCCGCCCGGATTGCAAAAGCAGCCGGTGCGGAGCGAGATGTTGACCTGATTCGCGCGTTCCTCCACCACGCGATGATCGACAAAGCGCCCGTTCGCATCGAAGAAATTCAGCGTGACTGTTCCGCCGCGCGCCTGCGTATTCACTGGACCGTAGATGCGGACGAGCGGCGCGCCGTCGTGGTGCCGCAGCGCGGTCAGTTCATCGAGCAGCCAGCCGGTGAGGCACGCGACGCGCGTGTGGATCACATCGATCCCAATGTCCGTGATATGCCGCAAGCCGATCTCGATTGCCGGCAGCGTGAGATAGTTCAGCGTGCCATCCTCGAACGCCTCTGCGCCTTCCTGCAAATAGTAGCGGTCGCCCTGTACCGAGACGACGGTGATCGTGCCGCCGGCGAACCAGGGACGGCGCAGTTTCGCCAACGCGCGCTTGCGCGCGAGCAGCGCGCCGACGCCGGTGGGATAGCCAAAGACCTTGTAGAATGACAGCACGACGAAATCGGGATGCGCTGCGCTCAAGTCAAGGCGATTGGTCGGTACGAACGCGGCGGCGTCGAGCAGCACGTCCCATCCTTTCGCGTGCGCGCGTTCGATCCATTCGAGCGAATGTTGCGCGCCGGAAAAGTTGGACTGCGCGGGATAGGCGAACAAGTTGTTGCCGCCGGCTTGCGCCTGGTTGAGCCACCCCGCCAACTTGGCATCGTCGATCCGCATGTCCGGCGGAAGGACCGGCGCGTAGGTGACGCGCGCGCCTTTTGCGCGCGCAAACTCGCGGATGCCGTTGACCGAGTTGTGATTGTCGAACGTCAGCAGGTATTGGTCGCCTGGCGCGAACGGATAGGACTCGCCGACGAGTTTGAGCGCGCCGCTGGCGTTCTGCGTGAAAACGACGGCGTATTCGTCCGGCGACGCGCGGAAGAATTCGAGCACCGCCGCGCGCGCTTGCTCGACCAGGCGCGTCATCGCGAGCGACGTGGGGTTCGTCGAGTGCGGATTGCCAAAGACATTGTTCAGCAAGAGTTCGCTGTGCGCGCGGATTTGCGAATCGGCGTACAGCCCGCCGCCGGTGTAATCGAGATAGACGTGCTGTTGCCGATCGAGCTGCGCGTACTCGGTCGCGCGCAGTTCGTCGAGCCGGCGCGTCGTTTCAAATTCGGGATACCGCTGTCGAAACGCGGTTTCGGCGTCGGCAAGCGTGAGCGGTTTGAGTTGAGTCGTCAGCATCACAGCACTCCAAGCTCAAAATTTCTAGTCCAACCTCTCGCGGGTTCAAGCAACGGGAGGCAAAAGTCATTCGTCCACGCGCGGTGGTCCTTGCTGGATCCGCGTGAGGATGCGCTTTTGCGTCGACGCGCGCCACATCGTTTCCGCGAGCGACCACATCGCTTCGTTCCACCACGTCGCGCCGGCATCCGCCCATGGCTTGACGATCGCGGCGGCGCGCCGGCGATTCGTGCCCGGCGTCTTGCCCTCCACGATAATATCGAACGGCGTGGTCGCGGCGCGGTGTTCGTCGATGAATTCTTTCATCGCGCGAATATCGGCAGGCGTGGCGTGAACGTGTTCGCCATTCTTCATCACGTTCGGCAGCAAGCCGTCGTAGCGCAGCACGCGCCGCATCGATTTGGGGCGGTTCCACGCGCCGACGACCCAGATCGGGATGCGTGGTTTTTGAATCGGTGGCGGAGGCGGAAAGAACGTCGTCTCCTTGACATGGTAATGCTCGCCGTTGTAATTGAACGGTTGCCCGCGCCACAAACCGGTGATAATGTCCAATCCCTCGTCCAATAATTCCGCGCGCGCTTTGCGATCCGTCACTTCGCCGAATTGATAGAACCCATTGTCGAGCGCGCCGAGTCCCACCGCGAGAATCACGCGTCCGTTCGACAATCGGTCGAGCGTGGCGGTTTCGCCGGCGAGTTTCCACGGACGGCGACGCGAGACCGGCGTGATCATCGTGCCGATCCGAATGCGCTTCGTGCGCATCGCAATCGCGGCGAGCGTCACCCACGCGTCGACGCCCCAGACCGGATCCCAGACGAAAAAGCCATCCCAGCCCGCGGCTTCCGCCGTGTGCGCGCATTCAGCGGCGGTGCGCGCATCACCACCCGGATAGACAAAGCCGTACTTCATCCGCATTATGGTTTCGTCTCGCGCGGCGGACGCAATCGCGCCATCATATAGATATCGGCGAACTCCCCGTCGCGAAAATCCGCGCGGACGGCTGTCCCTTCGATTTGAAAGCCGAACTTTTTGTAGAGCCGAATCGCCGGCTCGTTGTCGGTATAGACTTCCAGCTCGAGGCGAGAGAGGTTGAGCCACTTGTCCGCAAGATCGACCGCGGCTTGCATCAGCGCGGTGCCGACACCTTTGCCTTGCCAATCATCGCGCACCGCCATGCCGATTCCAGCCGCGTGCCGGCGGCGCGGTCGATTGGGGTTTGTATGCAACGCCAGTTGCCCGACGACTTCGCCGTCGACGCACGCGACAAAGCTGTACATACCCTCCAGCGGCTCGGCTAATCGCTTGCGCCACATCTCCACCGAAGGGTACGGAATTTGCAGCGTGCCCCAGATTGCTTTGGGACCGGAAAAGATTTTAGCGTATGCCTCAGCGTCGCCGGCTTCGGCGCGGCGAATGGTGATGATCATAGCGGCTGCTCAACCTCTTCAATCGACAAGATCGGTTCGTACGGTCCGGCTTTGGCGTAGTAGACGCGATAGGACGCGCCTTGCTTAAACAGCGTACCGTACTCCTCGAGGAAATTGAATTTCCTAGTCCCAATCTTGATGACATACACCGCGCCGCCATGCGCGGAGGTCGTTCGCTTGACCGTCGCGTTACCTTCCGCGACGCGCACTGCCGCGTCGCCAAGTTGGTTGGCGCGCTGCCGTGACGCAAAGTACGCCCCCAGCATAATCGCGATAGGAATCGCGAAGGCGGCTAGTAGAATGACAAGGTTTGCTGGGTCGCCGAGAATCTGTGCGCGTGTCGCCCCGTTGGACAGGTAGCCATAGGAAATGAACGCGCCCATGACTACGACGAGAATCATCATTCCGATCAGACCTTGCATCGAGCAGCCGCTGATCCCGCGACCCATCCCTTGCAGCCGGGCGCGCTGCCGTGGTGTGATGATCCCGCGGCGGTTCGCGTCGAGGTCTTCGGCGGTGAAATCGAACGCGTCCGACAGGTTGGTGAATGTTGCGTCGCTCTTTGAAGATTTTTGCGGCTGTGACATGAAGGGAAAACCACCTGAGAATCTGCTTACTCGAAGACATCTTTGATCGCTGCTGCGAAACCTGGCAGCACATCATCGCCGTCCAGCGTATCGTTCAGCGTCAGCATACGTACTTTGTCGAGGGTGCGGTAAGCGGTGATCGTCCGCGTTCGCGGATTGGCGACCCAGACGAGTTTCGTTCCGGCGCGCAGGTATTCCAGCACCTTGACTTGCACTTCTTCAGCGGTATCCTCCGGGGATACCACCTCGACAGCCAGGTCCGGCGCGCCATCGAAGAATCCCTCTCGGCGTTTTTGCTCGGCGGCGCGTTCCGCCGAGACAAACGCAGCATCCGGCGCGCGTACGGTGTCTGGGTTGCGCGACAGGATAAAACCCGTCTCTGCCGCGTACACTTTGCCGAGTTTGTGCTGATGTACGAATGAGTGAATCGCTGCGAAGAGTGCTCCGGCAATTTCCCCATGCTCATGTCCCGCTGGTGTCATCTTGACGATTTCTCCTTTGACCAGTTCGACGTGCATGTCGTTTTGCGGCATTCGTTCAAGCTCTGCGGCTGTCATCAGGCGAGTTTGAGTAATCATCCCGTACCTCCCAACTGCCCTTATTATACCACACGCCCGCAAAAAATAGACCTGTCGGGTCTCGCAGACCTGACAGGTCTGAATACTGGCTACTGAAAACTGTTTACTTGTTCTGCAGCGCCGCGACTCCCGGCAGTACGCGCCCTTCGAGAAATTCCAGCGACGCGCCTCCGCCGGTCGAGATGTGCGTCATCTTGTCCGCAACGCCGGCTTGCTCCACCGCCGCCGCGCTGTCGCCGCCGCCGATGATCGTCGTCGCGCCAGAGGTGGCGAGCCGTTTGGCGATTTCGACGGTGCCCTTCGCGAACGCGGGAAATTCGAACACGCCGAGCGGTCCGTTCCACACGACAGTCTTGGCGCTCGCGAGAATCTTTTCGAACGCGTCGATTGTCTGGGGACCCACGTCGAGCACGCGCCAGTCGCTCGGTACCTGATCGACCGCGACGACTTTGCTCTGCGCGTCCGCGGCGAACTTGTCCGCGATCACCGCGTCGACCGGCAAAACGATCTTCGCTCCGGCTTTTTCGATGAGCGCTTTCGCTACGTCGAGCTTGTCCGCTTCGACGAGCGACTGTCCCATGTTCAAGCCGCGCGCCGCGAGAAACGTGTTCGCCATTCCGCCGCCGATGAGCAGCGCATCGACTTTCGGCAGCAGATTTTCGATCACTTTGATCTTGTCGCTCACCTTCGCGCCGCCGAGAATCGCGACGAATGGTTTTGCCGGATTCGCCAGCGCCGCGCCGAGATAGTTCAGTTCCTTTTCCATCAGAAAACCCGCAACGCTAGGCAGGTACTTGGCGACGCCCTCGGTGCTGGCGTGCGCGCGGTGCGCGCTGCCGAATGCATCGTTCACGTAAATGTCGCCGAACGCGGCGAGCTTTTTCGCGAACGCAGGATCGTTCTTTTCTTCCTCCGGATAAAACCGAACGTTCTCCAGCAGCGTGACATCGCCCGCGTTCATCCCTTCCACCACCCGCTCGACCGGCTGTCCGATGCAGTCGCTCACGAACGTGACTGGCGTACCGAGCAATTCCTGCAAACGTGCCGCGACCGGGCGCAGCGACAATTTCTGGTCCTTGCCCTTGGGGCGACCGAGGTGCGAACATAGAATCACTTTCGCGCCCTGCTCGACCAGGTACTTGATCGTTGGCAGCGATGCGACGATGCGCGTGTCATCGGCTACTTTGCCATTGTCCAGCGGCACATTGAAATCGACGCGGACGAGCACGCGTTTGTTCTTGACGTTGATGTCGCGAATCGTTTTCTTGTCCATAGCCACCCCAGTGATTAGTGGATCGTGTGCAGTGGGTAGCGATCATTGACCACTACCCACTGTCCACTTGCCGCTAGAGTTTCGACGCGACCAGCGCGGTGAGATCGGCGGTGCGGACGCTATAGCCCCATTCATTGTCGTACCACGAAACGACTTTGACGAAATCGCTCTTGCCCTTGCCCAGTACCATTGTGAATGGCAAGTCTACGGACGATGAGTGCGGATCGCCTTTGAAATCGACGCTGACCAACTGCTCGTCCACCGCGGCGAGGATGCCTTTCATCTTGCCGTTTGCCGCGTCGCGAAACGCTTGACGCAGCTCCTCGGTGGTCGTCGCCACTTCAACCTGCGCGGTGAAATCCACGACCGAGACGGTGGGCGTGGGCACGCGCAGCGAGTACCCGTCGAATTTGCCGGCAAGATCGGGGATGACGAGCTTGAGCGCCTTGGCAGCGCCGGTCGTCGTTGGAATGATGTTCACCGCCGCTGCGCGCGCACGGCGCAAATCGCTGTGCGGCAAATCCAGGATCCGCTGATCGTTGGTGTACGAGTGTACGGTCGTCATCATACCGCGCAGGATTTTGAATTTATCGTGCACCACCTTGGCGGCGGGTGCAAGACAGTTCGTCGTGCACGACGCGTTCGAGAGGACGTGGTGCTTTTGGGGATCGTATTTGTCTTCGTTCACGCCCAGAACGATCGTGATGTCCTCGCCTTCCGCGGGCGCGGAGATGATGACTTTTTTCGCGCCGCCTTTGGTAATGTGATTTTCCGCGCCGAGGACGGGCTTGCCTTTTTTATTGACGCCATCCTGCTTGACGGTGAACAGACCGGTGCTCTCGATCACGACTTCGACGCCCAGGTCCTTCCACGGCAGTTTGGACGGATCGGTCTCCTTGAGCACCTTTACCAGTTTGCCGTCGACGATCAGCCCGTCGCTGCCCACTTCAACTGTGCCGTTGAACCGACCATAGTTCGAATCGTACTTGAGCAGGTGCGCCATCGTTGGCAGATCGCCGATGTCGTTGAACGCGACGACCTCAAGCGTTTTTGGATAATAATCCCGGATCGCCTTGAAGACCTGGCGTCCGATACGACCAAATCCGTTGATGCCGATTTTTGTAACCATTGTTTTTCCTCCTCTGTGAGATAGATGTGGGTAGAGCGATCAGTGCCTAGTCCGTCGGCAATGTCGAGTGGGCCACGTTTTTATTCGCCTCGTAGTATTTCAGAATCTCTTTCGCAAGTTTAACCGGATCGTGCCGCCAGGGTTGCGCTTCATCGACGAAATCGGCGAGGATCAATTCAAACCCGCGCGCGCCATTCTCGCGCAGGCGTACCGTCTCGCTCCGGGTATGCTCTGGATATTGAAAATTCCAGTTGTTGTTCGCGACGACGTGCGTAAAGATGCCCGCGCCGACGTGCTGCGTCAGCGCGTCGAAATGGTCTTCGACGGTGAAATGGTCTGTCTCGCCCGGCTGTGTGGCGACGTTGCAGACGTAGACCTTGAGCGCGTTCGACGTTTGCAGCGCGCGCTGGATGTCTTCGACAAGCAGGTTGGGCAGGACGCTGGTGTAAAGACTGCCCGGTCCGGCGATGATGAGATCCGCGTCCAGAATCGCGCGCACGACGCCGGGATACGCTGGCACGTGCTCCGGTTCCAGATACACGCGCTCGATGGGGCGACCACGATGCGTGATTGCCGATTCGCCTGCGACACGCGCCACGCGAGTTTCCGCCGGTTCAGGATCGCGCGTGTCCGCGCATAGCGTCACGTTCTGCAGCGTCGACGGCAGAATCTGCCCGCGCACCGCAAGCACCCGGCTCGATTCCAAAATCGCGCGCTCGAAATTGCCGGTGACGCCCGCCATCGCCGCGATGAACAGATTGCCGAACGAGTGACCGTCGAGGCCGGTGCCTTCGCCAAATCGATATTGAAACAACTGCGTCACGAGCGGCTCGGAATCCGCCAGCGCGGCGATGCACTGGCGAATATCGCCGGGCGGCAGCACGCCGAGCGTACGGCGCAGCGTGCCAGAACTCCCGCCGTCGTCCGCGACCGTGACGATCGCGGTCAGGTGGTCGGTGTGTTCTTTCAACCCGCGCAGCAGCGTCGATAAACCGGTGCCGCCGCCCAGCGCGACGATTTTGGGTCCCCGGCGGCGCGCGCGCTTGCGGTACAGCGCTTCGACGATATTAATGTCGTCGGCGACAAACGCGGAGAGGAGCGACTCGCTCAGCTTGACGATGGCGACCGCGATCAGCGCGACGCCCAACGCGCCCAAAAGAACGCCGCGCTCGAGGCGCGGAATGAATTGCAGCGTGAGGTAATAAAAAACGTCCGGCAGCGGCGACTCGCGATAGATGTTGACGAGGACCAGGGCAAACCCTACGCTCAGGATAGTGACGCCGAGAAACAATAAAACGAGCCAGCGTTTGACGCCTAGCCCAAAGTAGAGCCATTTGACGGTCGAGCGATTGAAAAAACGCGCCAGAAAATTCACCGAGGCAACCTTGGCATTTGTTTCTCGTGCCACTGGTTCAATTATAGCCCAAGCCGGGGCGATTGACAAATATCCCTTTGCGTTTGGGGAGACCATTGTCCTATTGCCCGGCTGCGCTCTTCACGGTATATTGCAAGCGAATCGAAACAGTGGGGGGGAGCGCTGTTGTTCCTCGACCGGACAGGTGATAAATGCCTCATCGAGTTGAGTCGGTGGGGCATTTCTATTTTGGCAGGACAAGGATGAGCATGCGGATCGATCATTTTCGCCGAATGTTTTTCGCTCACGACATTGCAGCGCGCGTCAACCAAGCTCTGGCGCGCGGCGTTTGGCTGCTGGCGATCGGCATCGGGCTGCTGGCGACGAGCAACGCCGCGCCGGCGCAAGCGCGCCCGTCGTCTGCGCCGACGGAAAGTGTCACGCTCAACGTGCCCTCGCAGGTGATGATCGGTCAGGATTTCTCGTTCACCGCGACCTTCGCCAACAACTCCGCCGAGACCGGTTACGGCCCGATCATCGGCGTGATTCTTCCCACGAACGGCGCGGACGGCAATGGCAACACGAGTCTGCCGCTCGACGGCATCACGTTCCTCAGCGCGACGTACCTCGGCGCGCCGGTCGTCGCGACCGCCCAAGTCTTCCCCGGCTCCGGCATCACGCCCACGATGGTGACCGATCCGTACACGTACGATTCCAACGGACAGCCGCTGCCGGTCTACGGCACGCCGGGCGACACGTTCGTCTCGCTGCAACTTCCCTTTGGCTCGTTCACGCCAGGACAGCCGCCCGCGGCGATTACGATCAACGCGCATCTCAGCAATTACGCGAACGTCGGCGTGCCGCTCACGATCCGCGCGCGCGGCGGTTACGAGTACGGCGCGACGCCGCTGAACGATTGGTGCTGCGGCGATCCCACCATCGTGTCGCCGCTGACGAACGACGGCACTGGCTGGCCCAGCGCATCGACGACGCCGACCGTGATGACGGTGACGAAATCGAACAACGCGCCGGAGAGCGAGACGGCAACTGGTCCCGACTTTCCGCGCCAGTACGCGCTCGCGGTCAACATTGCGCCGGGGCAGACGATCACCAATTTTCATTTCATCGATACGCTGCCGAACAACGTGCAGTACCAGGGCGGCTTGAGCAGCGCGCCGGCGTTCATTACCGTGACCGAGCCGATCACCACCGCGCCGCAAAACCCGCCGGGCAATACGCTCGACGTGTCGATTCCGTCGGTGACCAATTCCGCCAGCGCCGGTTTCACCTTCTTCGTCCCGATCAGCGACGCGAATCAGACCTACATCGTCGATCCGTCCACCGGCGCGTGCGCTACATCGACCAATCCACTGATGGTCAGTGGAACGTGGACGCCGCTCGATCCGCGCGACGCGCCGACCGTCGTCACCGCGACGCTCGCGCCGGGGAATACGTTGAGCGATTGTTCGCTCGTCGTCCAAAAAAGCGTGACGGACGTGACAAACCCCGGCGCGCCTTCGCCGCTCGACACCGTGCAGTACACGTTGAACTTTCAGGTCTCGGATTACTTTGCGTTTCAGAATATCAACCTCCAGGATTTTCTGCCTGACGGCATTCACTTCGATCCAACGTTCACGCCGACACTGACGATCACTTCGCACGGCAACGCGTCGTCCGGCGCGATGAGTGCGGCGAATTATCCGATCACCGATCACTGGACCGGCGCGCCGTCGCGGGGGCCGCCCCACCCCCGCCCGCCCCCCAAAAAAAAAATAAGAAGTCATATAATTTGTGAGAGTGGGGTAAATGAAA
>VFSW01000188.1_pt1 | contig 84906 bp, 71 predicted proteins | sample 5358111 | NCBI WGS metagenome assembly VFSW01 (sample SAMN11554181, study PRJNA540505) | mine drainage metagenome | isolation source: sediment from site ElyBrook_90M | place: USA: Ely Copper Mine, Vershire, VT | collected 2017
ATACCACGAGATTGTTCTGCACGAGAAGATCGTTTCCTCCATGTACTTTTCCGACTCGAAGGGAAACAAGGTTGAGCCTGCGCACTATGGAATAGAACATGAGGCCATAGACGGTGCGCACGACGTGGTTATTTTTGAGGATTTTGGAAACGGCCAGACGAAACTCACCTTCATTGGAAATGAAACCATGGAGAACGCAAAGAACAGCGGGCAAGTCGAGGGCTGGAATCAGATACTCGATAAAGTTGCCGCCGTTGTTGCGGGGCTGGCGCAGGCGAAATAAGAGGTTGAGGTTTTGATGGTCGTCAATATAAGGGCATAGAAACGTTTTCGATGGCGGTTTTGCGTAAGAACGCGTTCTAAAGCCATTACGAAGACGATGTGCCGCTGCTCGATTGCGCGGAACAAGCTGAGTTCTTGTTCGCCGGTGACACCCCTATCTGCGGGGTTCTTCCTTACGCATCATCTGAGCCTGCTCGCAGATAGCCCTTTTTAGCTGTGTCTGGCGCCCGCACCGGATTTCGCAACGCCTCGTGCGCGGCATCCGGCATCCGAAAAGCAGGCAACTTTCCGGCCCGGAAAGTTTGCGCCTGCTTTCGGGTGTCGCGCCGATCCGTCCTTAGCCGACCTGTCCTCTTCACCGGCCCCAGCGCGGGCGCTGCCGCTTGGCCTCGAGTCCCCAGCCTGGTCAGTTGTGAGCACGCCACATGCACTGCCGAGCTGCCACATAACAAAATCGCAATTCCTCCATAGGCTCGAGTTTCGCCAGCAACTTGCGAATCGGCTCTTTTTGCTTGCGCCATTCTCAGGGCGCCCCTAGTACGCGCTGGCACAGTTTTGGCAGCTTCACGCCGCAGCGAGATGGATTCTGGTGGCACTCTCACCGCCGCCGGATTTATGTTCGTCTGGTAGGCGCGCATTCACCTGGCGCGTCTTTGGCCGGACTGGCTGACTAAAAGGCTGGTTACCACGTCGTCGATAACGGCCCATGTAGCCTTGTCCGCATCCCATCTATATGGGCCTTATCTTCGCCGGCGTCGCAACCGCCATCGAGCAAGGAACATCGTACGCGCTGATGGGGGCCGCACTTTTGACCTTTGGCTTCTACAGAAAAGCGTGGCGGGAGGAACGCTTTTTGCGCGCAGAGCCCGGGGAAGGCGCCTATGACGCCTATGCCCGGAAGAGGGCAATGCTTGTGCCGTTTACAGGCCGAGAGCCAAAATAGGACGCTACGGGAACTAGCGCCGGGGAAAGGAGTTCCGGCAAAGCAGGAGCAGACATGACAGCGAAAAAAACAACGATGGCCATTGGCTGGCGCGTCTATGGCTTGGGTGTGATGGCGATGGGCCTGGCCAGCCTGGCGTTTGGGGACTTCGACCCGGGGCAGCCGGTGCCGGAGCACTTTCCGGCTCGAGTGGCGCTCGCCTATGCCGCGGGCGCATTGATGGTCGTTGCGGCCGCGGCCATCGAGTGGCGCCGAACCGCGACATGGGGTGCGGCGGCGCTCACGGCCTACTACACGCTCATTGTGGTGATCCTGATGGACGGGCGCCTGCTGCTCACCGATTACGCCGTATACCTCACCTACGAAAACATCGCGATGCAGCTCGCGATCGCGACGGGAGGGCTGATCATATACGCCACCACCGCCAGGATTGATGCGGCAGTGGCCGCGCGCCTTACGCGCCTGGGCCGAGGGGTGTTTGGGGTTTGTGCGGTGGTATTTGGCGGGGCGCATTTTGTGTATATGAACCTGACCGCCCCGCTGGTCCCCAAATGGCTGCCGCCTACGCAAGAGTTCTGGGGCTATGCGACGGGAGCTGCCTTTGTCGCGGCGGGGGTCGCGATTTTGGCGGGCGTGCAGGCTCGCCTGGCCGCGATCCTGATGACGGCCATGCTCGCGAGCTTCGCCCTGCTGGTGCATGAGCCGATGCTGCTCGCCGATCACTCGATCCACATGAACTGGACCGAGAGCGCCGCAAATCTCGCCCTGCTTGGGGTCGCCTGGGTGGTGGCAGACTCGCTGGCGAGGCCGAATGGCTAGAGCATTTTCGATTGACGCTTCGGCTTTGTCCCAATGGGCCACGTGGCTCTTTCTTGATGGTGGGAGCCATGCCTCAACGGCGGAATCCTTCCGCGTTGCCAATTTCCTTTCCGCGGTAGGCTGCTGAATTCGCCCTTATGGGGTGACGATTGCGGGGGTTCGCTCCGGCGCGGCTAGATGCGCGGATAGCGCGGGAAAGGTATTCTGAGGGAGCAGGAGGGAGGCTCGATGCGGCGCGGCGGTGATGCGTTGGTGCTGGCGGTGTTTCTGGCTGCGGGCGCGGGCGGAGTGGCACGCCGCGCGCCGGCGCGGCAGAGCGCCTGGCTGCCACTCTCGCACCAACAGGTGGTGGAATTGGCCGAAGGAGCCATCGCTAAGCAGCATTTGGATGACGTGGCGGGAGAAAAGTACGAAAGAATCGAACGGCAGATCGTCCGCCGCGCCGATGGCTCGGTGATTGAGGACAAGACCTACCGCGTGGTTCCGACGGGAACCGGGACGCTGAAGCTGCTGCTGCGCGAGGGGAAGACGCCGGTGCCGGCGGCGGCCTATGCCAATGAACTCCGGCAATGGATTGGAGCGCTGGAGGATTCGCAACGAACCAGCGATCCCGCGATGCGGTCGGTCTTCGAGAAGGCTGAAAAAAAGCGTCGGGACCGCGCCGAGATCGTGGACGCCACGCGGCGCGCGTATCTGGCCACCGGCGAGGGCATGGAGAGCATCGCCGGGCGCCCCGCGTACCGAATTACACTGGCTCTCAACCCACAATTTCAGCCGCGGACGACGGCCGAAGAGGTGCTGGTGCATGCCCGGCCCACCATCTGGATTGACCAGCGCTCCGGCCATCTGGCAAAGGGCGAAGCGGAGATCACCAGCGACGTATACTTTGGCGCGGGAATTTTGGGAAAAATCTACCGCGGAGGGCGCTTCACACTCGAGCAGGAGGAAGTTTCCCCCGGCGTCTGGCAGCCGCGAAGCTACCGGTATGACGTCTCCGGGCGAAAATTCCTGTTTCCTTTTGAGCTCCACCGCACGGTGGAATCCAGCGGCTACCGGAAGCTGGGAGGGGTGGAGGAATGCCTGGCGGTGGCGAAGCAAGATTTGGCGGCGGGAAAGACGCCCCTGGCGGGAGACCCCTAAATCAGCCAGTGGGCCGGGCAGGTGCGCTTAGGGTGCGGTGCGCGCGGGCGAAAAAACAGCAGGGGAGGAAGCTCGAGCTGGCGTGGCAGCAAAGGGAGGAATCATGACGGAAGCCCGTGCGTCGCATCCTTATCATATGTACGAAGCCATCCGTGCACAGCCGGCAACGGTGGAGCGCGCCCTGCGGCAGGCTCGGGCCGAGCGCGCCGCGGAAATGATGGCGCGAAGGCCGCGGCTGCTTTTCGCCGGCATTGGCACTTCGCTCCACGCGGCAATGGTGGCGGGACAATTCCTTCGTCATCTGACCGAAGGCAATCTGCGGGTTGAGGTTGGGCAATCGTTTGAATTGGCGAAATATCCTTGCGCGCTGGGTCCCGATGATGCGCTCTGCATCATCACGCATACGGGAACCACGCAGGCGAACGTGGAGCTGCTGCGGCAGGCCAATGTGGCTCGCGCCCTCACCATTGCGCTCTGCGGAGAAAACTGCGGCGAAGGCATGCGGCAGGCAGAAGTGCTGCTGACCACCTGCGAACAGGAATCCTCCTTCACCTACACGAAAAGCTATACGGCGGCGCTTGCGGTGCTTGCCCAGCTATGCATCGGCATTGCCGAGCGGCGGGGCTACGCGGCCGCCGGCGCAAGAGGTGAGCTAAGCCGCATCCCGGAGCTGATATCCCAGGCGATGGAGACAGAGGCGGGGGCCAGGGAAATTGCGGTGCAAATGGGGGCTTTCGAGCGCATTGCGGTGTTTGGCGCAGGCCCGAACTGGGCCACGGCCTGCGAGGCCGCGCTGAAAATAAAAGAAAGCTCCTACCGTGCCGCCGAAGGCTTCGAGACGGAACAGATCCTCCACGGTCCTTTTTCGTCGATGGATTCGCGCACAGCGCTGGTGGGCCTGTTTGCGGGCGGGAAAGGAGACGAGCGCGGCAAGATGGTCCTGGGCGCCGGGCGAGAGCTGGAAATGCTGCGTATTGCGATTGGCGACGCGGAGTCGTGCGGGGATGCCGAGGGCGCCCGCGCGCTGCTCGTCCCGGGCGTTGCCGAGTGGCTCTCCCCGCTGGTGCAAGTGGTTCCGTTGCAGTGGCTGGCGTATCACCTTGCCATGGAGCGGGGCTCAAATCCCGACACGGGGAGGATGGAGCAGCCGGCCCACGCGCGCGCCCAGGGGCATTACAAATACTAGTGTGTGAGAGGGGCCTGAGGGGCGCGCTGGCCGCCAGGACTAGGAGCCTATAAAGCGGGAGTACAGCGCGCGGGCGATGGCCGGATCCTGCGTGCCCTTGATAATCGCGCGGCCATCGGAGAAGACCGTCATCTCATAGGGAGCGATGCGGAATCGGAGAAGAAATCCATTGTGGCGTACCTGGGAGCCGGCGGCCTTCAGCCGCTTGGAGAGATCTTCCAGGTCGAGTGCCCGTCGCCGCTCGTGGATCTGCACGGAATCCCGACCGCAGAGGGTGATGCGAGGTTGCTCCGCGCCCGTCAGGTAGCGGAAATCGCGGCGGACGCAGGCACGGCAATCCGCATGGCGGCTTACGCGTACCGATTGCGCCCGCCCGCTCCAAACATCGCAGGCAAAGAGACGCCCGGTCAAGGCCGCGCCGCGCCCGGCGAGCAGTTTCATGGCTTCAGCCGAGGCCACTGAAGCGACCACGCCGACCGCGGCATTGAGCACGCCCGCAGTATCGCAAGTGGGTTCGGCGCCAGGCGCGGAGGGGAGATTTCCGGTTTCCATCAGGCAGGCCAGGCAAGCGGTTTCGCCCGGGAGGATGGCCATGGTGACGCCGTAGCTGCCCACGACCGCGGCGTAGATCCAGGGCACGGCGAGGGAGATCGCCAGGTCATTGATAAGCAAGCGCGTCTCGAAATTATCGGTTCCATCCAGGATGATGGGAAAACCGGAAAGCAGATCCACGGCGTTTCGCGGGGTCACGTCCGCGACCACCGCTTCGATTTCGGCATCGGCATTCGCGGCGCGAAGCCGCCTTTCTGCCGCGACGGCTTTTGGCAGGGCTTCGCGGGCGTCGGCTTCCTCGAAGAGCGTTTGCCGCTGCAAATTAGAGGGTTCGACGAAATCCCGATCCACGATTTTCAGGCGTCCGACGCCCGCCCGGACCAGCAAATTGGAGGTAAAGGTACCCAGCGCCCCACAGCCAACCAGGACGGCGGAAGAGGCGAGCAGGCGATCCTGCCCCTGCTCACCGACACCCTCAAAGAGTATCTGCCGGGAATATTTATCACGCTGGTCGGGGCGCATGGCGGCCTGACCATCCTAGCACTTCGCCCGCGGCGCCGTGCGGCCAGGGGGCGGGCTGGCGCGCGTGGGGCGACTGGGGCTGTGCTACCCTTTTCTGGCAGCGTAACGATGAGGCATGAGGTGCCGGGCGAAAGCGATCCTAATACCTGCCTGCGGATGGGGAATGCTGGCCGCCGCATTGTGCGCGCTGGTGTGTGCGCCGCTGGCCCGCTGCCAGGGGCGCTGGGAGGGCCGGCCGATCCTCGAGGTTCGTGTGGAAGACACGGCGGGCGTGAAGGAGAGCGCGCCGCTGCCTCCCCTGGCCCTGCGCGCGGGGAAGCCTTTTGATATTCAGGCGGAGCAGCAGAGCCTGCGCACGCTGTATGCCACCGGCAGGTTTGCCACGATCCGCACAGTGGCCGAAGGAGAGACGGGCGGAGCGGTGATTGTGTTTGTGGTGACGCACAATTTTTATAACGGACAGGTGACCGTCGCCGGCATCAAAGATTCCCGGGTAACCAGCCAGGCCGAGGCGGCCATGAGGCTGAACCTTGGCGAAGTGTTTCGGGACAGCGCGGTGCGCGCCGGGCTGGAACGCGTGCAAGCTGTGCTTCGCGATGAAGGGCTTTACCAGGCCACCACAGATTACACGCTGGTGCCCCATGAGGACACGCGGCAGATGGATGTGGAGGTAAAGGTGACGCCCGGCCCGCATGCGCGCGCCGGAGCCATCACGCTGCAAAATCAAACCGAGTACCGCTCCGGGGAGCTGCTGGAGCGCGCCAAATTCGGCTCTGGGAAGGAGATCACCTCGATTGCGCTTTCCAAATCCGCCGCGCGGCTGCGCAAATTTCTGGCTGCGGACGGCCATTTGGGAGGGCGAGTGAATATTGTCCGGGGCAGATATGATGCCAAGACGAACCTGCTGCCGCTAACCTTCTCGATGGTGGCCGGCCCGAAAGTGCGGGTGACGGTGGAAGGCGCAAAGTTTTCCCAGGCGGCGATCAGGAAGCTCATCCCCATCTTCGAGGAAGGGACGGTGGATGGAGACCTGCTGCAGGAGGGGAAGAGGAATCTGCGCAATGCACTGGAACGCGAGGGCTATTTTGATGCACAGGTGCAATTCCAATGGCCCGCGAAGTCGCAAACCGGCGAGCAGGTGATCGCCTATACGGTAGATCGCGGCCAGCTGCACCGGCTGGCGGGATTCGATTTTACGGGCAATCACTATTTCAGTTCAGAGCTGCTTGCGGGCCGCGTGAGCATGCGGGCGGAGACCATATCCTCCCGCGGGCGCTTCAGCGACCAGCTGCTGGCGGAGGATACGGAATCGCTTCGCGCGCTCTACGCCAGCAACGGATTTCTTTCAGCCAAAGTCACCGCCGCGAAGCAAGACGATTACGCGGGCAAGCCGGGTGATCTCTACATCCATTTCCACATTGAAGAGGGTTCCCAGACGCGGGTGGCCAAACTGAGCCTGGAAGGCAATCATGCGCTGAGCAGCAGCGAGCTGCTGAAGGTGATCGGCTCGGTACCGGGGCAGCCCTATTCCGAGGCAAACGTGACTGGCGACCGCGACAACGTCCTCGCCTACTATTACAACGAAGGATTTCCAGGGGCCACCTTCCAGGCCAAATCACAGGATTCGGCGCCCGGCCGGGTGGACCTGACCTATACCATTACCGAAGGGGTGCAGGTGCGCGTGGGTCACGTGTTGCTGACGGGATATGACTTCACGCGGCCGGGAGTGATCCAGCGGCAGGTGGTCGTCCAGCCCGGCGGCCCCTTGCGGGAGAGCGACGTGATCGAGACGCAGAGAAAACTTTACAACCTGGGCATTTTCAATCGCGTGGCGGTGGCCCCGCAGAATCCGGATGGCACGGATACGGAAAAGAACGTGGTGGTGGAGGTGGAAGAAGCCAAGCGCTATACCGTCAGTTACGGATTTGGCGTGGAGGCGCAGAACATCGGAGGCAGCGGCGGGCCGGTGAACAACCAATTTGACATCAGCCCCCGGGGCATTTTTGAAATCAGCCGAATCAATCTTGGTGGGCGCAATCAGAGCATCGGGTTGCAATTGCGGGGAAGCACGCTCGAATACCGCGGGCTGCTGAGCTACAGCGTGCCCGACCTTTTTGCACAGCAGCCGTATTCCCTGCAGGTGACCGGCTACGCGGAGAAAAGCCGCGACGTGCAGACCTTCACGGCCACGCGGTATGAGGCTTCGATCCAGCTCTCCGACAATTTCACGCCATTTTCCACCCTGCTTTACCGCTATACGTATCGCCACGTGCTGGTGGACGCATCATCGTTGCAGATTCCGGAGGAGGAGATACCCCTTTTCAGCCAGCCCACGCGCGTTTCCGGGCCTGGCTTCACCTGGCTTCGGGACCGACGCAACAGCCCCTCGGATGCCACCAAAGGCTCGTTCAACACCATAGACGTGAGCGCCGCATTCACCGAGCTGGGCTCGAGCTCCAGTTTTTACCGGGTCTTCTATCAGAATTCGAGTTTTACTTCCTTGGGCAGCTCCGTGGTTTTCGCCCGTTCCATCCGTTTTGGCGCCGAGATTCCCACCGAGGGCACTCTCGAATCTGCAATCCCACTTCCCGAACGGTTTTTTGCGGGCGGCGGAAACACCCTCCGTGGGTTTGGCCTGAATCAGGCTGGACCGCGCGACCCTGTGACCGGATTCCCGATTGGCGGCCTTGCGGAATTGATTTTCAATCAGGAGCTGCGGTTTCCCATGCGGCTGCCCGCGGTGGGCAATCGACTGGGCGGCACGGTATTTTACGACGCCGGAAACGTCTTCAGCAGCGTGGATAGCATCACGCTGCGCTATTCGCCTATTTCACCCTCGAATCTCGAATATTTTTCGCATACGGTGGGGTTTGGCATCCGCTACCCCACACCGGTGGGCCCGGTGCGCCTGGACCTTGGCTACCAACTCAATCCGCCGAAGTTCAGTTTTCAGGCGCCCCCGGTAGGGCCCCGGCCGCTGGCGATCCGGCAACTGGCTCAATTGCCCCATTTCCAATTTTTCTTCAACATCGGCTCGATCTTCTAATGCGCCGCCCCGTGATCAGCGGAATACTTTGCGCGCTGGCCCTGCTTTGCGGGCCGGCCTTTGCTCAATCGCCAGCCGTGCCGGCGGGCCGTGAGGCGATCGACGGGGTGGCGGCGCGGATCGGCAACGACATAATTCTGGAGAGCGAAGTGAAAGAGATGCAGTCCTTCCAGATGCTTGTGGGGGGCCAGGAGCGGCCGCGCGACGAAGTGATCCATGAGCTGGTGGACCAGTGGATCATCCAGCGGGAAGCGGCGGATGCCGGGCTGCAACCGCCGGACGCCGAGCGTTTGCAGGCCGCCTATCTCCGCCTGGAGAGCCAGTTCTCCTCTCCGGCGGAATTTCGGGAGAAGATCCGCCAGGCAGGCCTGACCGAAGCTCAGGTTCGCGGCGAACTTTCGAAGCAGCTTTATTTCAATCACCTGCTGCGCTTCCGTTTCCGGCCCTCCGCGGTGGTGGATGATGGGCAGATTGCGGACTATTACAATTCCACGCTCAAGCCGCAGCTCGAGAAAAACCATCAGGCGGTGCCGCCGCTGGCAAAAGTGAGCGCGGCGATTCGCGCCCTGCTTGTGGAGCGGGAAATTGACCGCCAGGCACAGCAATGGCTTCAAGAGATGGCCTCGCGCCTGAACGTGGACATTCTGCCCGAGGGCGGCCCGTGAAGCTCTGGGCCAAACGCTGCGGGTGGTTTGTGCTCGGCATGTTGCTGCTTGCGGGCGCGGGAGCCGGTGTGCTGGTCCGCACGGGTGCGCTTTCCCGAGGGCTTCGCCGCGTGATCCTGCGCCAGCTGGAGACGGCCACGGGCGCGAGCGCGCAGCTTGGCGCCTTCCACTTTCAGTGGCACGGGCTGCGGGCGGAGCTGGATGATCTCACGCTGCGCGGCAAAGAGCCCGCCGGTGCGCCGCCGCTCTTCCATGCCGATCGAGTGATTATCCGTCTGCGAATCGTTTCGCTGCTGGGCCGGCGGATTGCCCTGGAGGAATTGCGCCTGGATGCGCCGCAAATCGTCATCCGTGTGGATTCCCACGGCCATTCCAACGTGCCCGCGCCAAAAGCCCCCAGCACATCCTCACCTTTGCGGCGGCTTTTTGATCTCGAAGTTGGATCCCTTGAAATCTTTCAGGGGCGTGCCAGTTATAACGACGTCCGTGTGCCTTTCGCCCTGGAGGCCAGCGACCTACGGTTTGCGATGAGCTATGCGGCCAGCGGCGCCGAGCCGGCCTATGCGGGCGAATTTGCGGCCGCGCAACTGCGCCTCTCCGCACGGGACTACAGGCCCTTCGGTTCCGGCATTTCCGGAAAATTCGTACTCACCCCCAGCTCTTTTTCTCTCGACGAGCTGCGCTGGAAGGTAATGCATTCTTCCTTTGAGTTGCATGCCGGAGTTTCGAGCTTTGCGCGGCCGGAATGGAGCTGCCAGGGGCGCGGGCGCGCTGAGCTGAGCGACGTAGCGGCCATCTTTCACGCTCCCGAGACGCCGCCGGGCACGGTGGAATTCACAGCGCTGGGCCGGTGCGGACCGGGCCACATGGATGCCGAAGGGCATTTTTCGGCACGCGACGTGCGGCTGCCTTATACCTGGTTTCACACGGCCGGCATCGCCGGGGAGGGACGTTTTCACGCCACCGACACAGAACTTGACATACCCGCATTTGCTATTCGGATTCTGGGCGGCAGCCTGACCGGCAAATTCGCGCTGCTGTACCGTGATCTACAGTTTCGCGTGGATTCCCACGGCCGAGGGGCCAGTCTGCCGGCCCTGCTGGCCGCCATCGACAATAAGAATTTTCCGCTGCACACCTTCCATTGGGAGGGCAGTGTGGCCGTGGATGCGGTGAATACATGGAACGGCAGCTTCCGGCATTTTCGCACGCGGGGGGAAACACAGTGGTCAGCTGCTTCGCGACCCACGCTCCCCGGCGCCCTGCCGGTGAGCGCGAGGATCAATTTCCTCTACTCGATGGACCAACGACAGCTGACGATCAATTCGAGCTCGCTGCAGACTCCCGATACCACCCTCCAGATGGATGGGACCCTGGGCGCCGCGGATTCCGATCTGGAAACGAACCTGACCACGCGACGGCTGGCCGACTTCGAGGACTTTATTAATTTCCTTCGCGGGCCCGGCGCCTCTTCCGAGTTTGTCGCGGGCGAACTGCAATGGAAGGGCAGGGTGCTGGGCCCGCTGGCGGGGCCCACATTCTCCGGCGTGGGCGATCTTCGCGATGCGCGTTACGGTTCGCTGCTCTGGGATGAAGTTGCGGGACATCTGGAATACTCGCCCGACGGCCTGAAGCTCACTGAGGGGACGCTGCGCCGGGAAGATTCCACGATGCTCGTCAATTTGAGCCTGGAGCTGGATGGTTCCTGGGGCTTTTTGCCCGCGAGCGACTGGAGCTTGGGGATAATTGCCGCGCGCTCGCCGCTGGCCTGGATCGAGCAGCTTTTTGGCGTCTCCTATCCAGTGGGCGGGTTGCTCAGCGGCAATTTCCATGCCGGGGGCACGCGTGCCGATCCCTGTGTGGCGGGGAGCTTCCGGGTTGACAGGATAGATGCCAAGGGGTGGAGATTCGATCGCTTTGAGGGAACGATGGACTACCGGGAGGGCGTGCTTCGCCTATCGAAGGCAGAGCTTGCCACCGGGTCCGCGGCTGTCTCCGGGGCTTTGGTTTATCACACGGACGACAAACAGCTGCAAATCGCGCTGCACGGCGCCGGCATCCCCTTCCAAAAGACCTTCCAGATTGCTTCCACGGCCATCCCTGTCTCGTTTCGTCTGAGTCTCGAGATGGAAGCGCGTGGGCCGCTCGAAGCTCCGCGGGGCAAGGGAACCATTCGCTTGGAGAAATTGCAGATTGGCGATGATGACCAGGGCAATTTCACCGCGCAAATTTCCTCCGACGGGCAGCGGCTCGAGGCGCAGATGAACTCGGAGGGCAGCGACCGATTCCAGGCCAGAGCTGTGGTGACGCTCACCCATGATTTTCCGATCAGTGCCCATGCGGTCCTGAGCCAATTGACGCTGAATACCCTCGTGGAGACCATCCTGCACCAGCCCACGCTTGTCGGCCACGCCCGGGCGGATGGAATCTTCACCGTTGCTGGACCCCTGGCTCACCCCAGCGAACTCACCAGCACGGTGGAATTCACGCGGCTCGCTTTTATCTATTCCCGCGTGCATCTTGAAAACAGCGGCCCGGTAAAATTCGGCTATCACGCCGGGCAGCTCAGCGTGGGACAAGCAAACTTTCACGGACCGAATTCCGATTTTCACATTGCCGGATACGCGCAGTTCACCGGCGAGCGCTCAGTGGGTCTGCGCCTGGATGGCCAGATGGATCTGCAGCTTGCCAATGGGCTTGCCAGCGGCCTGGACGCGCGGGGAAAGGCCCAGGTGGATGCCTCGGTGGGCGGAAGGCTGGATGGGGTGCGCGTGACCGGGAAGCTGCACGTCACGGGCGGCTCGGCGCATTACGGCGAGCTTCCCATCGGGCTGAGCAACGTGAACGGTGATTTCGTATTCAATCGCGACCGCATGCTTTTTAATGGAGTGACCGCCGAGGCTGGAGGAGGCAACCTCACTCTTTCGGGCTCGCTCATTTATTCCATGGGCCATCCTCGCTACGACATTCAGTGTGCCGCCGCCTCGGTTCGCGTTCGGTATCCTCCGGGGCTGAGCTGGCTTGGCGACGCCACCCTGCGCCTCTCCGGCGATACGCAGGGAGGTGTGCTTTCAGGAAGTGTGTCTGTGGATCGCCTATTGCTCACCGGTGGCGCGGACCTGTTTACGCTTGCGGCGGCCACCTCCGGTGCGCCCTCGGCCCCTTCTTCCTCCGCGTGGGTGCGCAACCTCCAGCTCAATATTGCGGTGGGCACCGTGGCGGGGGCTCAATTCAAATCCGCCGGTGCGCATCTCGATCTTGACGGCGCTATGAATGTACGCGGCACGGCGGACCACCCCGTCTTACTTGGGAATGTACATATTTCGGATGGCACGATCACCTTTCGCGGAACCGATTACAGCATCAGCCGGGGCGATGTGAATTTCGCGAACCCTTTCCGTCTGGACCCCGTGCTGAACATCGAAGCGACCACCACCATCCAGCAATACCTGATCACACTGGATTTTTCCGGCCCGAGCAGCCATCTTTCATTGGCGTATCGCTCCGATCCGCCGCTCGGCTCCGGAGACATCATCGCCTTGCTGGCTCTGGGCACCACCGGCGGTGAAAACGCACTTCGCTCATCGACCTCAGGTTCGCAGACGCAGGGCTTTGGCGCCACGGCACTGCTTTCGGAAGCCATTTCCAGCGAACTGGGCGGGCGCATTGAAAAGCTTTTCGGCATCAGCCGCTTTCGCGTGGACCCATTCCTCGCCGGCACCACCACCGAGCAGAACGCCGCCGCGCGCGTCACCATCGAGCAGCAGGTGACCCACGATCTCACCGTTACCTACAGCACCAACGCCACTTCGAATCAGCAGCAGGTGATCGAAGTGGATTACGCGGTGAACCGGAATATTTCCATCGTGGCGCTGCGGGATATTGACGGAACTTTCGGCATCGACATCAAATTCACCAAGCGCTTCAAATAGCTTTCCTTGTCTCAGGCGTCCAGCGCACTCTGAAGGATGTGGAACTATTTCGTCGCTTTTTCCCTCTGGCGGGCGCGGCCAGCGCGCCAGAGCCGCGGGCTTCCGCTGGCAGGGGCGGAACAGGAACGGCAGGTTTCGATATCCTATGGCCTAGTGTGCCGATTTGGGATACGCTGCACCCCGCAGGAGCCTTCTCTCACGATGCTGTTTAAAACCATGAGCGCTGCGGTCTACGGGATTGACGCCTTCCTCGTGGAGGTGGAGGTGGACGTGGGTCCGGGAAAGCCCGGGGAATTCAATGTGGTGGGACTTCCGGACATTGCGGTGAAGGAAAGCCGTGAGCGAGTGAAGGCGGCAATCAAGAATTGCGGGTATGAATTTCCGTCTGTGCAACAGGTGACGGTGAATCTGGCGCCTGCGGACATACGGAAGGAAGGCTCGGCGTTTGACTTGCCGGTGGCGCTGGGGATTACGGGATGCCAGGGGGCGTTCTACGGAAAGAAGCTGGGTGGCTACATGTTTCTCGGAGAGCTATCGCTCGATGGAGGAGTGAGGCCGGTACGCGGGGCGCTCTCGGCGGCGCTGGGGGCGCGGGAAAATGGCGTGGAGAGCATTGTGGTGCCGGAAGCGAATGCGCGAGAGGCGGCCGTGGTGGGGGGGCTGAAGGTCTTTGGGGTGAAGAGCTTGCCGCATGCTGTGGATCTCGTCAATCAACCGGAATCATTTACGCCTGTGGTGGTGGATACGGCGGCGATGCTGGCGAATGCGGCGCAATATGGCGTGGATTTGCACGACGTGAGAGGGCAGCAGGCGGCAAAGCGGGCGCTCGAGGTGGCCTGCGCGGGAGGGCATAACATCCTGCTGATCGGGCCGCCGGGCGCGGGCAAGACCATGCTGGCGAAGCGGATTCCCACGATCCTGCCGCCCCTTTCGCTGGAAGAGGCGATCTCGACCACGCGCATCCATAGCGTGGCGGGGCTGCTCGAGGATTCGCGAGGGCTGGTGGGCACGCGGCCCTTCCGCTCGCCACACCACACTATCAGCGACGCGGGGCTGATCGGAGGCGGCGCGGTGCCACGCCCCGGCGAAGTGTCCCTCTCGCACAATGGCGTGCTCTTTCTGGATGAGCTGCCGGAATTTCAGCGGAACGTGCTGGAGGTGATGCGGCAGCCGCTTGAGGATGGCTGCGTGAATATTTCGCGCGCCTCGATGTCGGTGAGCTTCCCTTCGCGGTTCATGCTGGCCGCGGCGATGAATCCCTGTCCCTGCGGTTTTTTCGGCGATCCGACGCGGGAATGCCATTGCACGCCGCCGCAGATTCAGCGTTACGTGAGCAAGATTTCGGGTCCGTTGCTGGATCGGATTGATATTCACATCGAAGTGCCGGCGGTGAAATACAAGGAGCTGCGCGCTCCGGCGGACGCGGAAGGCTCGGAGGATGTGCGGCGGCGGGTGATAAAAGCGCGGGAGAGGCAATTGGAGCGCTACGCGGGGGAGGCGGGTCTCTATTCGAATGCGCAGATGCCGGCGCGGCACATACGGAAATTCTGTGCGATTTCGCTGGAGGGCGACAAGCTGCTGGAGACGGCCATCCAGCGCCTGGGCCTTTCGGCGCGTGCCCATGACCGGATCCTGAAAGTTTCCAGAACCATCGCCGATCTCGCCGATTCCCCAGAGATTCTGCCCAATCACCTGAGCGAAGCCATTCAGTACCGGACTTTGGACCGCACGTATTGGGCGTGAGCGGCTTGCGCGGCGGGGCGGAAGAGCGAGGCCGGGCCGGAAACCCCGGGCACGGTGTGGATTGAACATCCCTGGTGTATTCGTTACCATTGAGCCGTTGCGAGTTCGCGCGGGAACGGGAATCCTGGCGGCGGACTGATCAGGCCCGAAAGCGATCGAGGAGACCCATAGCCCGGCCGGATGGGAACGGCGGGCGGGCGCACTTCGCGGGCCGCACCCCAATTCGGCTAAGGATGCCCGGCACGAATGCCAAGCCCGATACGCGTGGACGTAACGCTTGAAACCAAAATTGAGAATGTGGATCTGGCGGAGGAGATTGCGCTGGGCCTGGCGGAATCTGCGGGCTTTGGGGAAGAGGACCGGCACCGCATAGGCATGTCGGTGCGTGAGGCGGTGATCAATGCCCACAAATATGGCAACCGCGGAGAACGGGGCAAGAGGATTCGCCTGAGCCTGGAGCTGGAACAGGACAAGATGGTGATTCGCGTGATTGACGAAGGGGAGGGCTTCGATCTGGCGGCGGTGCCCGACCCTCTGCTGGAGGAGAACCTGCTGCGGACGAGCGGGCGCGGGATCTTCCTGATGCGTTCGTTTATGGATGAATTTGAAGTGCTGCATGCCAAGGATGGCGGGGCGGAACTGGTGATGGCCAAACGCTACCCCTCGGCGGGTCCGCCGGAAGATACATCGGCCGATGCCTGAGGTGCGCGGCGCCGCGGATGCGGCGAGCGCGATAGCTCCGAGCGCGAGCACGGCGGGAAAGCAGACGATGACGTAGCGCGGCTCGACGGTTTGCATCCATGTGAGCACCGCGGTCCTCAGCAGGAACCACGCCACTAAAAAAAGCAGCGCCGGATGACGGCGGCAGCGAATCGCGCCCGCCAGCGCCAGCCCGGCATAGATGAAATTCAGGGCGCCGTAGACCAGGGTGAAGGAAAAATCGGCGGGATTGCCGCGCCAGCGCGCCTGGAGCGGCAGAAGCTTTCCGGAAAAGGGCAGCAACTCAATGCGCGGTGTGAACCAAATGTTCCAGGCGCGGTGCAGGGGGATTTGCAGCCAGGTGCGGAACGGATGGCTGCGGGAGCGCTCGCGGGCCAGCAGGGCGAAGCGGCTATCAAGCGCCGGGCCAAGCAGCAGATGGCGATTATATTCCGCAAAGAGATTGGCCACCTGCAGGCACTCCGCCGGCGAATCGCAGGCTGCCGGGGGCAGGGAATCAGTACGCAGGGGGGCCTTGCCGAGTTTCCATTCCATTTGGTAGGCGCCGTCGAAGCGCACCATCCAGGTGCGGGTCCAGGCGTAGAAGCCTTTGGGGATGTAATCGCCGGCAGTTTGTGCGTAGCGCGGAGAAAGAAATTCGATGCGGCCGAGCGTGCGAGCATTGCGGATGGCCCAGGGCATCAGAGGAAGGAGGAGACCCACGGCCATCCATGTGGCGGCGAGGGCCAGACGCTCCCAGCTTTGCGGTCTCCACCAGCGGATGACTACGGCGGCGCCGGCCGCGGCCAGCAGCAGCGGGGTTTCCGGACGCACGAGCGTGCCGAGTCCCGCCAGAAATCCGCCAAAGAGCCAGGCGCGAGCTTCGCGGAAAATTTCTGGGCGCGTGATGGCGGCGGTGGCTGGAGAAACGTTCAGCCGGGCGAAAAGCCTGACGAAATAGAGAGCGGCGGCGGTATTCAGGAAGATCGCCAGGTTTTCCGTCTGGACCACCGCGGTATAATTCGCCAGGAACGGGCAAAGAGCCGCGAGCCAAAGAGCGAGCAAGGCCCCGCGCCGCTGCCGCGCAGGGGGAGCGAGCTGGGCGGCGATGGCAGCGGCCAGCAGGCAGGTGAAAAGGTCGAGCAGGGCCTGAACGAGCATGACGCTTCGATCCGCGCGACCGAACATGGCATAGACAGCCGCGACGAACGCAGGATAACCAGGCATGCGCATATCCACGGGTAGCAGTGTGCCTTGGATCCACAGCCCATACACGCCGTGATCGAGCCAGTTTGCAGCGAGTTCTTTATAAAATACGGTGTCTCCGGAATGAAAGGGGAAACGAAAGATATAGAACAAGCGAAGAGCGAGGCCCGCCAGCAGCGCGGAAATCGCGAAGGGGCTGGAAAGTTGGCGGAGGACGGAAAAGGATGGCTGCGGCCGGAGGTCTTGTTTGGGAACATCTGCCGAAGGAGCCGATGGAGGCGGGGAAGGACGCACGGAGAATTATGGACATGAAAATCCCCTTTGTGGCAAAATTCCGCCGCTGTGGGGTGTCTTTGGGAGAGTGCTGGCGCGGGGCGCATTCCGGCTTCGCCGAGGCGCTCCCGGCGCGCCACCGCACTTCAAGCAGAGGAGCAGGACCTTGGCAAGAGAACAGGGAACAGTGAAGTGGTTCAATGCGTCGAAGGGCTTTGGCTTCATCCAGCGGCAATCCGGCGAGGATGTGTTTGTGCACTTCTCGGCGATTCAGATGGATGGCTACAAGTCACTGAACGAAGGGCAGATGGTGGAGTTTGAGGTAAAGCAGGGGCCGAAGGGGTTCCAGGCGGAAAACGTCACCAAGGCCTAATCGAGCGCCTGCCACCTGCTGGGGTGGAGGCGGGGTTTACTTCCAAAGGGCACACCGGCGAAACCGCGTGGATGGCGGAGCGTGCTCCGTGGTGTGGCCCGCGATATGATAAAATAACGGTTTTGAAGCCCCCGGAGGCAAAGTGGCTGAACATATCCTGCGGAAGGACCTGAAGAAGGACGAATTCCGTGACACGGTGATCCATGGCGCGGAAGCCATGAGGAGCCACCAAGAGGGAATCGGCCTCATGCTTGCTGTGGTCCTGGTGATTGCGATTGCCGGTTTTGGCTGGATGTATTATTCCAACGAGCGTACGGCAAAGGCCGCGACTGGCCTGGATGCCGCGATGAAGGCCTACCAGGCCAGCATCAACCCGGCCGATGGGAAAACGGTGCCAGCGGCGGTCACCAGCATGTTCGATCAGGCTAAATACAAGAATGCCCTGAAGCAATTTACCAGCGTGGCGCTGGCCTACAGGCATACCCGCCCCGGGCAGCTGGCAGCCTATTACGCCGCGCTGTGCGAGGAACAACTGAAGAACGATGGGGAAGCCCGCAAGTGGCTTGAAGGGCTCGCCAAGGTTCACGATTACGAAATCTCCGCGCTGGCGCGGTTTGAGCTGGGCCAGCTCTACGTCCGCACGGGTCAGGGCGAACAATCCGTAAAGCTCTTCCAGGGACTGATCGACAAGCCATCGGATCTGGTGCCTAAGCCGGTGGTGATGCTGGCGCTCGCTGATTATTACCGGCAGAAGAATCCCGCCGAGGCCATGAAACTCTACAGCCAGGTGAAGGCCGATTACCCGAATACTCCAGCCGCGCAGCAGGCCGATGACGATCTGGCGTTGCTGGGCAACAAAAGCTGAGCGCCGCCGGCGGTTGCTTTCCGCGCCGGACCCTTTTCGAGCACAGACTGTCTTGCCTGCCTGCGTGAGGCGAAGCTAGAATGGGCGGCGTGGAGCTTGCCCCATACGCGATGGAAGTGGCCGCATCGCTCGGCCGGCGCCATTGGGAAGCTCCTCACCCCTACCGGAATGCATGGGCGCGCGATCGTGATCGTGTGATCCATTCGCGTGCGTTCCGCCGACTCGAAGCCAAGACGCAGGTGTTTACGCTCCGGCATTCCGACCATTTTCGCAACCGGCTGACGCATACTCTGGAAGTGGCGCAGATTGCGCGCACGGTGGCGGGGGCGCTGGGGCTGGATGCCGATCTTACCGAGGCGCTGGCGCTGGTGCATGATATTGGCCACCCACCCTTTGGGCACGCCGGCGAGCATGCTTTGGATGCACGCATGCGGCCCCACGGAGATCGCTTCGATCACAATCTGCACGCCTTGCGGATTGTGGAGCGTTTTGAGCAGCGCTATCTGGAATTTCCGGGATTGAATCTGACCTTTGAAGTGCGAGAAGGAATCATCAAGCATTCCCGCGACTATACCGCGGCGGAATTCCCCGAGCTTGCGGAATACCGCCTGGAGGAGAGGCCTCCGCTGGAGGCCCAGCTGATCGATCCGGTGGACGAGATTGCGTACAATACCGCGGATTTGGATGATGGATTCGAGGCGCGCCTGGTGGATCTGGGCGAGCTGTGCGATTCCGTGGCGCTTTTCGGAGAATGCTACAGCGAGATCGACCGAAGATATCCCGGCGGGCAGCGGAAACTGAAGATCAACGAGGCGATCAAGCGCGTGCTGGACCTGCTGGCCACCGACCTGATCGAGACCACGCGATGCGCCGTGGCGGAGGCGCGTGTGGGAGATGCGAGCGCCCTGCGCAGCCATCCGGTGCGGTTGGCGCGGTTTTCGGCGGCGATGGCGGGGCAGAGTGCGCGGCTGAAAAGATTTTTGCAGGAGCGCGTCTATAGCAGCCCGGCGATAGTCGAGGAAAGGAACCGCTCGATTGCCGCTCTCGAGGCGCTTTTTACCTTCTATATGGGACATTCCGGGCGGATGCCGGGGCCATACGAGGAGCAGGCCGCAAGCGAGTCCCGGCACCGCGTGGTGTGCGATTACATAGCGGGGATGACCGACCAATACCTCCTGAGGCAACAAATGGAAGTGGGTGGGCCAGGGGGCCTGGCGGGGCAGTTCCGCCAGCCCCTGCGCTGATGGCGAGAAGGCTACAATCCGTGAGGAAAGGGCGCGGTTTCTTGACAGCGAACGGGCTGTCGTTGATAATTACAGTTCAGCTTAGGCAGGGTGCAGTGATGTTTCTCGACGTCAACGAGCTCGCAGTCCATAAGGCCAGCATTCGAAAGACGTACTCTCCGGGAACACTGGATTTTCATTCCGGCGAATTTCGGCAGGTAACGCCGCTGGATGTGCAGGCCACCGCCGAATTGCTCGACGGGCAGATACGGATAGCTGGCGAGCTGCAGACGCGGGTGGAGCTATTCTGCGCGCGGTGCCTGGACCCCGTGGAGGAAGAAATCCACCGGGAGTTTGATCTCTTTTACCGGCCGCTGAAGTCCGTGGACCCGGAGGAAGAGCTCAAGCTGAATCTGGACGACACGGAAATAGGCTTTTTCGAGGGGGATGGCCTTTTCCTTGCGGATGTACTCACCGAGCAGGTGAATCTGGCGATTCCGATGAAGGCGATCTGCCGGAGCGACTGCCGGGGCCTCTGCAGGTTTTGCGGGTTGAATTTGAATCACGAAGAGTGCCGGTGCGGGACGCCGGAAGGCGATTCCCGGTTCGCGCCCCTGGCCCGCATCAAGCAGGACTGGCTCAAGAAACAGTAAAAGTTTGCCACTAAAGAAGTACGGAGCCCGCGCGACGGGCCCGCCTGAAGGAGTATTGCATGCCGAACCCCAAACGCCGTCACTCGAAGAGGCGCACCTCCCAGCGACGCGCACATGATTTTCTCACGCCTCATTCCCTTGCCGAGTGCCCCAATTGCCGCGAGAAGAAGCTGCCGCACCAGGCCTGCCCGAAGTGCGGCTATTACAAAGGGCGCGCGGTGATGGATCCGAAGAGCCGGGCGTAGCTGGCCGGGCCTGTAGTCCCCACAGGTGAATGGATGACAACCATTGCGCTGGACGCCATGGGCGGCGACCACGCTCCCCGCGCGGAAGTGGAGGGTGCGATTGCGGCGGCGCGCGAATATGGCGTGCGCATACTGCTGGTGGGAATCGAAGCCACGCTGAAACAAGAGATGGCGCGGCACCGCAGCCGCCAGCTTCCCATCGAAATTGTAGGGGCCACGGAAGTGATTACCATGGCGGATTCACCATCGCTGGCCTTCCGCAAGAAGCGCAACAGTTCGGTGCACGTGGCCGCGCGGCTGGTTCGGCAGGGCGAAGCCGATGGCATGGTGAGCGCGGGGAATACGGGCGCGGTGATGGCCACGGCGCGCTTCACCCTGGGTACGCTGCCGTCGGTGGATCGGCCGGCGCTGGCCGCGCCCTTTCCGACCTCGAAAGGCGGCGTGGCGGTGATTCTGGATGTGGGCGCCAACGTGGATTCCAAGCCCATTCATCTGGAGCAATTCGCGGTGATGGGCGAAGTCTATTACCGGACAATTTTTGGGACGAAACGGCCGCGCGTGGGGCTTCTTTCGATTGGGGAAGAGGAAACCAAAGGCAATGAATTGACCCGCGAGGCCCATGCCCTGCTCAAGCAATCTTCGCTGAATTTCATTGGCAACGTCGAGGGCCGGGAAGTATTCAGCGGGAGCGTGGATGTGATTGTCTGCGATGGGTTCGTAGGAAATGTGGCGCTGAAGATCAGCGAGGGGGTGGCGCAGCACATTGGCGTGATGCTCAAAAAGGCGCTCCAATCCACGCTGGCTTCGCAAGTGGGCTACGTGCTTTCGAAACGCGCTTTCCGCGAATTTCGCAAGCAGATTGACTACAGTGAATCGGGCGGCGTGCCTCTGCTAGGCATTCGCGGGGTGACCGTGATCGGCCACGGTCGCTCCGACGCCAATGCCGTAAAGAATGCCATCCGGGTGGCCTCTGAACTGGTGCGCGGGGGCGTGAATGAGAAAATTGAGCACGACCTTTTCGCGGGCACTCCGGTGAACGCGCGGGCGTGAGGCTAGCCAAGGCGAATAAGACGATGCCAAAACTTGCATTCCAGTTTCCAGGACAAGCCTCGCAGTATGCGGGGATGGGCAAGGACCTCGCCGAAAATTACGACATCGCCCACGAGGTGTTCGATCGTGCCGACCGCGCCCTGGGCTTTTCCGTTTCCCGGCTGTGTTTCGAGGGCCCGGAAGAGGCCCTGAAGCTCACGGAAAACACCCAGCCGGCGATCCTTACGGTGACGGTGGCGGCGCTGCTGGTTCTTGAGGCCCACGGCGTCACCCCGGACATTGTCGCGGGGCACAGCCTGGGCGAATATTCGGCGCTGGTGGCCGCGGGAAGCCTGAAATTTGAGGATGCCATTCGTCTGGTCCGCCGACGCGGCCTATATATGAGGGAAGCGGTGGCAACGGGAGAAGGGGCGATGGCCGCGATCATGGGGCTGGCGCCCACTCTGGTGGCCGAGTTGTGCCGCAAGGCTTCCGATGGCCAGGTTGTGGCTCCGGCAAACCTGAATTCTCCCGATCAGACCGTAATCTCCGGCAGCACGGGAGCGGTGAAGCGCGCGGTGGAGCTGGCCTCTCAGAGCGGGGCGAAGCGTGCTGTGATACTGCCCGTCTCCGCGCCTTTCCACTGCTCGCTGATGATGCCCGCGCAGCTCCGGCTGGAAAAAGATTTGCAGGCTGTGGAGTTCGGTCCGCTGCGCTGCCCGCTGGTGACCAACGTGGATGCCGATATCGTAGAGAGCGGAGCCGATGCCCGCGACGCATTGGTTCGCCAAGTGTCCTTGCCAGTCCGGTGGGGAGATTCCGTGCGAGAAATTCTCGATGCCGGAGCCACGACCTTTGTGGAGGTGGGGCCGGGGCGGGTGCTTTCCGGCATCCTGCGGCAGATTGATCGCTCGGTGCATTCGCTGAACGTCCAGGACAAGGCCAGCCTGGAAAGCACGCTAGCTAAAATCCTGCAAGGACGCAGCGAAGTGGCGGAGAACTGATTCCATGTTTTCACTGAAGGACAAAGTGGCGCTGGTTACCGGAGCATCCTTTGGGATTGGCCGGGCGACGGCGCTGGCGCTGGCTGCGGCGGGGGCCAAGGTGGCGGCTGCGGCGCGAACCAGGGAAAAGCTGGAGACCGTGGTGGAAGAGATTGTAGGGGCGGGGGGCGAAGCGATCGCCATCACCATGGACGTGGCCGATCCGGCGCAGGTGAAAGCCGGCTTTCAGGAGGCCATGCAGCGCTTTGGGCGCCTGGACATCCTGGTGAATAACGCGGGAATTGTGCGCGACGGACTGGCACTGCGAATGAAGCTGGATGACTGGGAGGCTGTGCTGCGGACCAATCTGACCGGCGCGCATCTGTGCACACAGATGGCCCTGGCCACCATGGTGCGGCAGAGATCGGGCCGGATCATCAACGTTTCGTCGGTGGTGGCGGAAGGTGGCAATCCCGGCCAGGCCAATTATGTGGCTGCGAAGGCAGGGCTGATCGGCCTGACGAAAGCCATCGCCACAGAGATTGCCTCGCGAAATATCACGGTGAACGCGGTGGCCCCGGGATTCATCCAGACCCCTATGACCGATCCTCTGCCGCAAAATATAAAAAACCAGCTTCTGGAGCGGATTCCTCTTTCCCGCTTCGGCAAGGATTCCGAAGTGGCCGCCGCCATCGTGTTTTTGGCGAGCGACGAAGCCGGGTACATCACCGGCCACGTGCTCGACATCAATGGCGGGATGCGCATGTCCTGATTGTTTTTGCTTCCTGAGGGGCTCGGGGCGGGGCTATCGACGGAGCTTTGCGGGGGTACTTTGCAGCCAGCGGCGGCCGCCGCAAGGCGCTTCGTGCCTCCGGCCGGGCTGTGCTAGACTAGCCCAGCAAGGGCTGAGACTGCTCGTGCAACACTCCACCCCAGAGGCGCTTTTATGTCCGGACATTCCAAGTGGGCTACGATTAAACACAAGAAGGCGGCCACGGACGCGCGCCGCGGCAAGGCCTTCACCAAGCTGATTCGCGAGCTGACCATCGCCGCCCGCTCGGGCGGCTCCGATCCGGATTCCAATCCCCGGCTGCGAACCGCGATTGCCGCGGCGAAGGCCGAAAATATGCCCAACGACAACATCGAACGCGCCGTGCTGCGGGGCACCGGCCAGCTCGAGGGCGAGACGCTGGATGAAATCACGTTTGAAGGATATGGCCCCGGCGGCGTGGGGATGCTGGTGCTGGTGGTCACCAGCAATCGCAACCGGACGGTAAGCGAGATCCGGCACGTGATGGGCAAAAATGGCGGGAATCTGGCGGAAGCCAACGCCGTGGGCTGGATGTTTCATCGCAAAGGGCAGGTGGCAGTGCCGCGGGAAGGCGCCGACGAGGAAAAGCTGATGAGTGTGGTGCTCGAGGCCGGAGCGGAAGACATGCACGAGGATGGCTCGAATTGGGAGATCATCACTCCTCCTGAACTGCTCGAACCCGTTCGCGAAGCCATACTTGCCGCGGGAATGAAACCGGATTCCGCGGAAGTGGCCATGGTTCCGCAGAACTACGTTTCCCTGACGGGCACATCGGCGCAGCAGATGGTGAGGCTGCTGGATGCGCTTGAGGATCACGACGACGTGCAGCACGTATACGCCAATTTCGATATTGATGAAAAGGAACTGCAAGCGGCCGTTGCCGGCTGATCACCCGCTGCCCACTGAACGGCTGAAGAAATGCTACCCGCTCCCACACAACCCAAGTAAACTTGACGGCGATGGCGGGAAAGTCCACTCGAGATTCCGCGCGGCTGCGCGTGCTGGGTGTGGACCCGGCTGCGGCGGGCGCCACGGGCTATGGCGTGGTGGAATGCATGGGGCGATCCGTGCGGATGCTGCACAGCGGGGCGCTGCGCCTGCATTCGAAGATGGCGTTCACGGCCCGGCTCTGTGAGATTCATCGCCGGATAGCCGGCTTGCTCGAGGAATTTACGCCTGATGCGCTGGCCGTGGAAGCGGTATTCGTGGCATTGAACCAGGGGACGGCGCTGCAACTGGCAGAGGTGCGTGGCGTGATCCTGCTGGCAGCCGGGCAAGCGGGCATTGCCGCTCACAGTTATTCGCCGCGTGAAATCAAGGCCAGCGTGGTGGGATACGGGAATGCCTCGAAGCTGCAGGTGCAACAGATGGTGAAATCTCTGCTTGGACTGGAGGAGGCGCCGCAGCCCAGCGATGCCGCCGATGCCCTGGCCGTAGCGCTCTGCCACGCGCAGTGGGCGCAATCTGAAGCGCGCCTGGGCGTCGCGCTGCTTCCCTCACGGTCTGGAGGCAAAATAAGAATGGCCGGCCCGGTGAGAGCTGTGGCGCGTTGAGGGGCAGATCATGATCCGTTGCGCGCGATTTTTTTTCTTTGCTTCGCTTCTGGTAGCAGCTTCCGGCTCGCTCGCGGCTTCCCGCCCGGGCGTGCCCGGCGGCCCGGCCACCATCACATACACCAAGGTATTCAAGGGGAGCACGCCTGAATTCGAGGAGATTCGCATTTCCGCGGAGGGCCGGGGCACCGCGGACATTCGCCAGTTGGACGAGAGCGCGGATCCAGAACCCTTCACAGTCAGTGCCGCGCTTGCCCAAAAGATATTTTCACTGGCCGGCAGCCTGCATAATTTTCAGGGTGTGGATCTGGACGTGCACCGGAAGATTGCCTATCTGGGACAAAAGAGCCTTCGCTATGAGAATGGCTCCCAAGTGAATGAGGTGAAATTCAATTACACCACCGACCCCTCGGCCTCGAGGCTCCTGCAGATCCTGGAAGGCCTGGCGCGGCAGCAGCAGGATCGGAGCGATCTGGAGCGCACCATGCGCTATGACAAGCTTGGCGTGAATGATGTGCTTGATACCATCCAGGCCGACATCGATAGCAAAGTGATCCCCGAGCCGGAAAGCCTGCTCGGAGACCTGGATAAACTGGCCTCTGATGATCGCTACATTCAGCTGGCCCGCACCAAGGCCCGCGCGCTCGCCGAAAGGATTCGCGGAGGTCACTCCTGATGGACTTTTCGGGATGGGCGGCACTGGGGGCTACGGCAAAGTGGTAGAGTGGAATTGGCGGGCAGGTTCCCAGCTCGAGGCAACCACACAACTCCTCGTCTTGGTTCGCCATCCAAGTTTGTAGAGGGACCAGAACCCCTAAAGGGGGGTGCACGATGCGCGTCAGCAGAGTCTGGAAGTGGATGTTTCTGTTTTGTTCGGCGAGCCTGTTGGTCCTGCCCAGTTCCGCAAGTGATTACAGTTATGCACGGATTGTCCGGCTGAGTTACGTGGAAGGCGAGGTGCAGGTCTCGCGCCCGCATCAGGATCAGTGGGACGTTGGCGCGCTGAACATGCCCATCGAGCAGGGCTTCGTGATCGCCACGCAGGAAGGGCGCGCCGAAGTGGAGTTTGAAGATGGAACCGCTGCACGGCTTTCCAGCAATACGGTGCTGCAATTCACCGAGCTGGCTCTCTCCAATGGCGGCCGCATCACGCGCCTGACCCTTACGCAAGGTACGGCCAGCTTCGCAACACAATCGGGCAAGGCCGATCAATTTACCGTCACCACGCCGCGCCTGGATGTGGCCATCCCGCCTCATACCAGTGTCCGGGTGGATGTTTCGGGCACCAGCTCGGTTTCGGTGTTTCATGGCAAAGTGAACCTGAATTCTTTCGAAGGAACGCGCGAAGTAAAGTCCGGCGAGACGGCGGCTTTCTCCAATGCGTTGGGCACAGTCTCCATCAGCCCTAACGCCGCGGAAGATGAATGGGACCGCTGGGTGGATAGCCGGCAGGGCGCGCTGACCTCCGGTGCGGCCGAGGCACAGCAATATGCCGATGCGCCGGTCAGCTACGGCATGGCGGACCTAAGCACCTATGGTTCATGGGATTATTTGCCGGGTTATGGTTATGGCTGGCAGCCATTTGGACTGGCGGCAGGCTGGGCGCCCTTTACCGCGGGCGGATGGGGAATGTATCCGGGGCTGGGATGGACATGGCTGAGCAGCGAGCCGTGGGGATGGCTACCCTACCATTTTGGAAATTGGGGATTTGATCCTACTTTTGGCTGGCTCTGGTTTCCCGGCTATTTTAATTATTGGTGTGCCGCGCCGGTTCAATGGTACGGCAACGGCAGGCGCATCGGCTGGTCGCCGATCAGGCGCCTTACGACTCCGGAACGCGGAAGCGTGAACGGGCATTTGGCTCCCGTCGGGCGTTTTGCCCCGATGCCGGTTGTGGTGCAGCAGACAGGGCAGCTTGGCGGCGAAGGTACGATCCGGGTTCTTTCACCCGGAAATTTGAAGGGCAGCATTCACCCGCTTGCGTTGCCGCCATTGCCCGATGGCAAGGCTCCGAAATTGAATGGGCCAGTGAGTGCGCAATCCTTTGCCGGTGGTGTGCCCAAGGGCGGGCAATATCGCGGCGCGCCATCGGTAGTGGTCCCCACGCTTCCGGGCCTGGCGTACATCCACTCGGGCGTCAGCTATGATCCCGCGCAGAATCGCTTTGTAGCCGGGACCGGCGCGCTGCCGGGCCAAAGGATAGCTCCGGTCACGATGAATGGTGCGTCTCGAGTCACGCGCGCGCCGATGCTGCCCCTGCTGGGATTCGAACCTGGCGGCACACATGCTCCGGGCAATGCAGGTGGACCGCGGTTCCATACGGAGCCTTCTCCCCTTGGCGGTGGCAGATCGCTATTCCCCGGCAGCGGCTCGAATGGGGGATTCATTCACTCCGGCATCGGAAATCCCTATGGCGGCGGCAGAGGGACTATGGGCGGCGGCTATGGCGGCAGCATTGGCGGTGGAAGGATGGGCGGTGTGAGCTCCGGAGGAGGCAGTTCTGGCGGAGGGCATGGCGGGGGCGGCGGGAAACCCTAGCGCCGGGCCGCATGGAGGAGAAGAGAATCGAGCAACGGCGCTACTTCGCTAGCGCGCCCATTCAACGCGCGATCAGCCCCGCGTAGCCCACGGTGTGTTCCCTGTCTCCACTCACTTCCGCCGAGGTTGTATGCCGCAGAAGTTGAGCGTGTGTGGCGCCCAGCTCGCGCGCCGCGACCAGCACAGCCACCGTGGCCGCATAGCCGCACATGCTTATGCCGTGCTCACGGACGGCTTGGAATAGCCCTTTTGAATCCAGATTCAATATCTTCTCGATGGCCCGGGCGTCTTTTTCCTGTGTAATCTCTTCGTTCTCATAGTGATTCAGATCCGTGCTGGCGACAATCAGCACAGGCTCGCCCAGTTCGCGCACCACGCGCGCCATAGCGCCGCCAAGATCCTCCATGGCTTCGTAGCGATCAGTGGCCAGCACCACGGGGACGAAATGGAAGCCAGGCCGCAAACGCTGGAGGAAGGGCAATTGCACTTCGAGGGAATGTTCCCTGCGGTGCGCTTCCTGGTCTTCACGAAGCAGGGGGCAGGCCAGGCGCAGAGCCGTGGCCAGCGGAACATGGATGGGCGCATCGCCCAGCGGCGTGCGCCACGCTCCCTCGCAAAGAATTGACAGTGGCGCCCCGCCAGGAAAATGCCGCGGGCCCACCAGCAGGACGCAGGAGGGAATTTCCACCGCGGAGTAAACCTCGCCGGCCACCTGACCGGAATAGATATATCCGGCATGGGGCGCGATGCAGGCTATGGCGCGGCCTGGTTTCTGGCTCCCGCGAGCGAGCAGGCGATCGACTTCGGCGGCGAGCTTGGTGCGATTCGCCGGATAAAATTTTCCAGCGACAGAGGGTTCACGCAGCATGAGGGGAGAAACCGCGCGCTTAGAGCGCCGATTTCGATGGTTTGCCCTTTACCGCGAGGGCTACATTGCTGGGCGGCTTGAAGCGTATGGCCACTTTGTCGCCGTACTGATAGCCTCCGCGATCAAGCAGCCCCTGCATGCGCTCCTTCAGCTCTGGGGCGTAGGTGAAGGTGCGGATCATCCGCTCGTTCTTCCTATCCCGTACGGTGATCGCCGCACCGGTCATGGCGATCACTTCTCCGTGGAACCATCCCGGGCCGGTGAAGGGTTTTCTGAGGAGGAAGCGCGACTGGGGCGCTTGCTGCTGCGCGGTAGTGGAATTCTGTTGCGGGGCGGCGCTCTTTTGCGGAGCCGCGCCTAGACCGGAACCAGCCAGAGCGGCAAGCCCCAGCGCGAAGGCAACGCTCAAATAGCCTGTCTGCCTAGCTTTCCTCATCCAGTGAAATTTTCAGCGATTTCAAAAATTTAATGTCCTGGCTGGTCATCTCCGTCGGTGAGACGCCGGGCTCATCCTCGAGGATCACATCATCCACGCGAATGCGGAGCGATTCCAGGAAGGTGCGGTCGAGAGGAGTGATGCGAGGCCCTGCAGTGGCGCGACGGCGGCCGAGCCCGATGGTGGCATCGAGCTTCAGGACGATATCGAATCCTGCGGCGCGCACCTCTCCAATGGCGCCTGTGACGCGCTCGGATGCGGAAACGCTATCATTGATGGCGTGGCCCAGATCCCTCAAAAGCTGTTTGAGATGATCGTCAAGTTGCAAGATAGTCTCCTTCGCCCCCATCCGAATTCTAGGGCGGCTTTCGGTGGAAGGCAAGCACCCGTCTTCGATTTGTTGCCCGGGCTTCACGGGGTCTGTGGCCCCGCATGGCCAGCGCCAGGCCGCTCATCTATAATAGAATCCGAAAGAGGCACATTGAGTTGCTCCGGCAATTTCTAAAAGCCGCTGTGATTTTTCTGCGCACGGCCTGGCGCGTCACCCGGCAGACCTTCCACGAGGTCACCGGGGCGCTCTTCGCGCTCTTCGCCTTTTCCGGATTGCTGGGGGCCTGGCGCGGCTGGCAGGGGCAGCAGGCGCACTGGATCATCGGGCTGGGAATCCTCTATGCGGCAATGATGGGAGCCTTCGCCACGCTGAGTTTTCGCAGCGCCCGGCGAGTGCGCTGAGGCGTATATTGAAAAAAATCAATCAGGAATTGTCGTCGCCGCTTTTCGGCAAGGAGCCGCCCGGCACCCCCGGCCGCTCTTTCTCCCTGCCGGTGGCAGCCACAGCGGAGACGCTGGGCGATTGGGAGGAGACACGGGATCTTGGGTACCCCGGCGAATACCCCTTTACACGTGGCGTTTATCCCACCATGTATCGCGGCAGGCTGTGGACCATGCGGCAGTATGCGGGCTTTGGCTCCGCCTCGGAATCCAACCGCCGCTACCGCTACCTGCTGGCACAAGGCCAGACCGGCCTCTCGATCGCCTTCGATCTCCCCACGCAGATCGGCCTGGATTCCGATCATCCGCTCGCTCTTGGCGAGGTGGGCAAGGTGGGCGTGGCCATCGATTCCCTCGAGGATATGGAAGCCCTGCTGGAGGGCATTCCCCTGGGGAAAATTTCCGCTTCCATGACCATCAATGCCACCGCCTCGATCCTCCTGGCGCTCTATGTGGCGGTGGCCAAAAGGCAGGGAGCCGACCTGAAGAGGCTTTCCGGCACGGTCCAGAACGATGTGCTGAAAGAATATATCGCTCGCGGCACCTACATTTATCCCTTGCGTCCCGCCATGCGGATTGTGACCGATATGTTTTCGTGGTGCCGCGGCGTCATCCCCAACTGGAATGCGGTCTCCATTTCCGGATACCACATTCGCGAGGCCGGATCCACCGCCGTGCAGGAAGTGGCCTTCACACTTGCCGACGCCATCGCTTACGTGGAAGCGGCACAGGCCGCGGGCCTGGAGGTGGATGATTTTGCTCCGCAGCTATCTTTCTTTTTCAATGCCCACAATGATTTTCTGGGGGAGATCGCGAAATTCCGCGCGGCGCGGCGCGTCTGGGCGCGCCTGATGCGCGAGCGCTTTGGCGCCCGCGATCCGCGCTCGATGATGCTGCGCTTTCACGCGCAAACGGCGGGCTCGTCGCTCACCGCGCAGCAACCGGAAAACAACCTGATTCGTGTGGCCCTGCAGGCGCTTGCTGCCGTGCTCGGCGGCTGCCAATCTTTGCATACCAACAGCCTGGATGAGGCGCTCGCGCTGCCCACCGAGGCTTCCGCGCTTCTCGCCCTGCGCACCCAGCAGGTGATCGCTTATGAATCCGGCGTTACGAACACGGTGGATCCGGTGGCCGGATCCTATGCGATCGAATCCCTCACCAGCCGCATTGAAGCGGGCGCGATGGAATACATCGGGAAGATTGACGCCATGGGAGGGATGCTTCGCGCGATCGAAGCGGGATTCGTGCAGGCTGAAATCCAGCAGGCCGCCTATGACTACCAGCTTGCGGTGGAAGATGGGACGCAGGTGGTGGTGGGCGTGAATCGCTTCGTGGCTGAAAGCGAGCGTTCGATTTCGACGCATCGGGTGGCTGCGGAAATCGAGCGCGAGCAGACGGCCCGGCTGGCCGCATTGCGGGCACGCCGGAAAGCCGCGTCGGTGATGGCCGCCCTGGCCGAAGTGGAGCGCCGCGCCGCTTCGGGGGAGAACCTGATGCCGGCCATTCTTTCCGCTGTGGAATCGTTTGCCACGGTGGGAGAGATTTCCGATGCCATGAGGCGCGTCTTCGGCGAATACCGCGAGTCGATGGTCCTTTGAATTTTCTCACCGTGCCCTATGGCGCCTCCCGTTGAACTCCTTCTCGCCTCGGCCTCCCCGCGCCGCGCGGCGATCCTGCGCGATGCCGGCATTGCTTTTCGCGCTGTCGCGGCGAACGTGGATGAAAGCATCCTGGATGGTGAAGCCCCGCGCGAATACGTGCTGCGGCTCTCTGCGGAAAAGGCGCAAGCTGTGGCGGCGAAGGCGGAGGGCGAAGCTCTGATCATGGGCGCGGATACCATTGTGGTCTGCGAGAAGGAAATCTTTGGCAAACCGGATGACGCAGCCCAGGCACGGCGAATGCTCGGGCGGCTGAGCGGCCGGGCGCATGAAGTCCTCACGGGCGTCACACTGCTGCGGAGGCCGGGCTCGCGACGAATCTCTTTTGTGGAAACCACACGCGTGACTTTTTCGCTGCTTTCCCCCTCGGAGGTGGAAGCCTATGTCGCCACGGGTGAGCCCCTTGGCAAGGCTGGCGCCTACGCCATCCAAGGGCTGGCTGCGCGTTTCGTGACCGATATCGAAGGCGATTATTTCAACGTGGTGGGATTACCACTGCAAAGGATTCTGCAGGTGCTTCCCCAGCTTGATTGGCAGGATGCCGGAACGCACCCCCGCCATGGCTCCGGCGACGCCGAAACCATCCGCTAAACGCGCTACTGAGGCTTATCCTGCGAGGGTGGAGCGGTCACCGCCGGCGGCACGGTGGAAACGGGCGTGGGCGGCACGGTAGTTGTGGGCGTACCCGCCACGGGGGAATCGCCTTTCATTCCTTCTTTGAAGCTGCGAATTCCTTCTCCCAGGCCGCGCATCATTTCAGGGATTTTGCGTCCTCCGAACAGAAGGAGGATGACCAGAATGACCAGAAGCCAATGGATTGGAAAAAACTCTCCCATTGCACCTTCTCCTTAAACAACTCCAAGCCTCACATCCGCTTTCCTTCCACCCCGCGGCCTGCGCGCTTGGAGAACTTGGCTAGAGTATAACACGCTCATCGCCCTGGCGGCGTGTAAGGCGCTCCCTATCAAGGTATTCCAGCAGCGGGATGGCATATTTGCGGCTCACGCCGGTAAGCTCCTTGAAGGCCGGAACGCCGATCCGTTCGCCCTTTTCCTTCTTGTACCGGGCCAGCAGGTCTTTGAGCTTGCCGAGCGCGGAGGAGTGGAGGATCAGCTCCTCGCTGATCTTTACGAGGATTTTTTCCCGGAGCAGGATGGTCAGCAGTGCTCGCGCGCGGCCTGGCTCGAGCGGGACGCGGGCCATCACCTCGGTGGTCCGTGGCGCGGCAAGCCCCGCCTTCTCGAATTCCGCCTCCATCTGGCTTCGCGCCTGTTCTTCTTCGCCAGAAAGGCGAAGCTGGCGCCCGGCGAGGAGCACGGCGTCTGCCTTCACGGCGAGCACATCTGCGGCCACCTGGCGCTCGAGAGCCTCGCGAAAGAGCAGATCGTGAAGCCTGGGCGCCACAAGATTTTTCAGCTCTTCGCGCGAGATGCCCGTCAGCAGAGGATTTCGTTTATGGAAAGCCTCCACGGCGTCGCGAAGGGCCCGCTCGCAGCGATCAAGGATTTCAGTGGGGGCCAGGAGCAAGGGGTGGTCACCAGCGGTTCGCAGCTGGCCTTCGGCGGCCATTCTTGCGGCCATTTCGCGCGCCTCGGATTCCAACCAGCCGGTCCTTGCAATCACTTCGTCCAGATCCAAGCCGCGCGGCGAGGCCAGCGCCAGCTCAGCCAGGATTCGCTCCCTCGCTCCGATTTCCATGCTCCTCAACAACCGCATGGCCGCTTCGTCATTCACCCGGTGGCGCTTGGCCAGGTTATCCAGCACCACGCCGCCGCCGATGGTCACCACCGGAGAAAACTGCCGCAGGATGAAGCGGTCGCCCGGCAGGAGCAAGACAGGCTTATCCAGCCGTAGCTGCGCCAGGGCTCTGCCGCCCGGGCCGAGCTCCTCGCCCTCGAGCAGGATCACCTGCGCCACGCATTCCGTGGTGCCCTGGTGAAAATGCAACCGGGCACGATTCTTCAGCCGCCGTGCCGTTTTCAACAGCACGATCCGCGCATCCACACGCTGCGTAGCCCGAAAACGCCCCGGGGCGGCCAGCGCCATTCCGCGCACAAGACTTTGGACCTCCACCCCCGGCAGATTTACCGCCGTCCTTCGCCCCGCGATCGATTCCGGCACAGCTTTTCCACCGGAGTGCACGCCGCGAACTCTCAGCCTTTTTCCCACGGGGAAAAGCTCCACTTCCGCACCGGCGGCCACGCGGCCGGAGACCATGGTTCCCGTAACCACGGTGCCGAATCCCTTCATGGCGAACGCGCGGTCAATAGGAAGCCGCAGGTAGCCTTTATCGCTCCGGCCCGTTGCGGATCGTGCCGCGCGAAGCAGCTCGGCTTTCAGGCGATCAAGTCCCGCGCCGGTGCGTACGCTTACTTCTGCCACAGGCGCGCCCTCGAGGAATGATCCACGGACGAATTCCTCGACTTCAATGCGCACCAGCCCGAGTGTATCGGCGTCCACCAGGTCCGTCTTGGTGAGCGCCACGATGCCTCGTTCGATTCCCAGCATGCGGCAGATATCGAAATGCTCGCGGGTCTGCGGCTTGATGGATTCATCGGCCGCGATGGCCAGCAGCACCAGGTCCACCCCGCCCACGCCCGCCAGCATGTTCCTCACAAATCTCTCGTGGCCGGGCACATCCACAAAGGCCAGGCTCACGTCTTCCTCCTCGAGGAAGGCGAAGCCCAGGTCAATGGTGATGCCGCGCCGCTTTTCTTCCTCGAGGCGGTCTGGATGCGTGCCGGTGAGGGCCTCGACCAGCGCCGATTTTCCGTGGTCTATGTGCCCAGCGGTGCCGACTACGATATGTTTCATCTGGAATTCACAGGGGTGCACAAGAGGATATCACCCGGAGCGAGGCCGCGGCCAGAGACTTTCCTAGCTTTTTCCACTCCGGCCCGGCCTTCCGTGCCAGCGTGGCTTATGCCCTCGTCCTGCTTCTGGCATTGCCCCGGCTACCTCCGCGGCGATGGCACTCGCGGCCTCGCTGGGGTCTGGCGCAGACAAAATCGGCCGGCCAATCACCAGGTAATCGGCGCCTGCAAGGATGGCCACGCCGGGTGTTGCCACGCGCCGTTGATCATCCTGCTTTCTATTTTGGCCGAGCTTAACTTTTTTTCCCCCGGCCTCGGGGCGGATGCCTGGGACAACAATCAGAAAATCATCTCCGCAAGCCTTTCGGATCGCCGCCACCTCCTCAGGCGAGGCCACCACGCCATCCATTCCCGCCTTTTGCGCCATCCGCGCCAGGGAGAGCACCCGATTCCGGATGCTGCCAAGCATTCCGGCTTCCCTCAGATCGGATGGACCCATGCTCGTCAGGATGGTCACGCCCAGCAATTTCGGGGGCTCTTTCATTTCCGAGATGGCCTCCCGGGCGGCGGACAGCATTCGAGCGCCGCCGGAGGCATGCAATGTGAGCATGCGCACGCCTGGAAGCGCGGCGGCTTCCTTCACCGCACCTGCCACAGTGTTTGGGATATCGTGGAATTTAAGATCGAGGAAAATTCCGGTACCGAACTCAGCCACGCGCCTTAGAGCTTCTGGGCCCTTGGCGGTGAACAACTGGCTCCCTACCTTGAATGCTCCCACTTTTCCCGCCAGCCGCTCCGCGAGGGCACAAACTGACGGCAAATCAGTCAAATCCAGTGCTACGATTATTCTTTCGTTCGGGGTGAGCTGAAGCGTTTGGGCACCTTGAGCAGTTCGACGCGAACTCGAGCCAAGCCATTATCCGCGAAGCCAAGCTTCTGGGCAACGGCAAAGGAAACATCCAGGTCCCGGCCAGCCACGAAGGGGCCCCGGTCATTGATCCTGACGACGTCGCTGCGTCTCGTTCTTAGATCGATTACTCGAACAATAGAACCCAGAGGCAAGGAGGGGTGGGCTGCGGTTTCCGCGTACATGTCGTAGGCCTCGCCATCGGCTGTCGGCTGGCCATCGAAGCTCTCTCCGTACCATCCGGCCACGCAATCCCATGTCTTTATGGGCGTTGTGGGCATCAGAGCGGGATTTGGGGCCGCAAGACTGAGTGCCAAAACTGGGATGTTGGGGAGTTCGTGAAGCAGCGGCTGGGAGCCGCCATTGGGTGGAGCGAGCAGGGTCATGCTCCATAAAAGCACGGTTGCCGCCAGCGCGGCCTTACCAAAACGAAGATGAATTTTCGATAATTTTCTCATGGGTTTTGGTTGGGGTTGTTCCGGAAGAGAATTATAACCTTTCCCCAGGCCTCCGCCAAGCAAAAAATCAACAATTCATCTTTTTAAGTCATTGATTCTAAAGGTATTTCTCAGATTGCACCACCTCTCCAGGCCATCCACTAGACGTTCAGAGGCCCGTGGGTCTACAAAATGGGCTGTACCCACCTGGACCGCCGTCGCTCCGGCCAGCAGGTATTCCACGATATCCTGAGGCGTTTCGATGCCTCCCAGGCCGATGATTGGCAAGGATGTCGCTTTCCGAGCTTCATAGACCAGGCGAACTGTAATTGGTTTAATCGCCGGCCCTGAAAGGCCTCCCGTGCCATTACCGAGTCGAGGCTTGCGCGTGGTGGTATCAATGCTTAGGGCGGGGTATGTGTTGGCGATGGTCAGAGCGTCCGCGCCAGCCTCCTCGGCAGCCCTGCTGAACTCGCGAATCCGTCCCACAGTCGGCGCCAGCTTCACCCATAGAGGCAACCGGGTGGACTTTCGTGCCGCGGCTATCACTTCGCCGGCCAGTGCGGGGTCATTGCCGAACTCCGCGCCGCCCCGTTCGGTATTGGGGCAGGAGATATTGAGCTCGCATGCCGTCACACCCTCGGCATCATCTAATTGGCGCAGGACTTCCCTATAATCCGCCACGCACTGGCCGAAAACGTTGGCGATGACGGCCGTATGGTATTTCCGCAGCGCCGGGAGCTTTTCGGCGATAAATGCCTTCACTCCGACATTTTGCAGGCCCACGGCATTCATCATCCCAGCGGAAGTCTCGCAGAGCCGTGGCGCCGGAGCCCCTTCCATGGGCTCGCGCGATAGGCCTTTCACCACGATTCCGCCCAGCCGGTTCAGATCCACCAAATGGGCAAACTCCGTGCCATAGCCAAACGTCCCGCTGGCAGCCATGACCGGATTGGACAATTGGACCTGCCCGACGCGCACGCTCAGGTCCACAGCGCCGCGCCGCATCACCGGACGGGAGGATTCGTGCCCGTTCACTGTGGCCCAGTCTAACACGAGACTTCGAGGAAGGATTGCCGAGGGGGCAGCGGGTCAGCGGTCGAGCAGGCTGCGAAGCCTGGCATATCCCGCCCGGCTGACGGGCAATTTTGTGCCATCGTGGAGGATGGCCACGTGGCTCTCCTTGCCGTAAGGCTCCACTCGGGACACCCGCTCGATATTTACGAGATAGGAGCGATGGATGCGAAGGAATTTCTCGGGGTCCAGCGCCCTTTCGAGCGCCGCGATGGTCTGTTGCTTCAGGTGTTTCCTTCCCGCACAGGCGAGCGCCACGTAATCGTCCTGAGCCTCGGCGTAATCCAGCCGCTCGGCGGGAATAATGACAACTCGCGTACCTTCCCTCACGGGAATCCGCCCGGCATATTGCCGCGGTGGGCGCGCCTCGGCCGCCAGCTCGGAAGTGGGCGTGGCGCTGCCAGATTTCGCGCTGAGGCTGCCCTTCGCGCGCTCGAGCGCCGCTTCGAAGCGCTCCCTGCCAATGGGCTTGAGCAGATAATCCACGGCGTGGACCTCGAAGGCGCGAATGGCGTGCGCATCGTGGGCGGTGACAAAAATGACCACCAGATCGCTCCCCGCCAGCTCGAGCACTTCAAACCCATCGAGCTTTGGCATCTGAATATCCAGAAAAAGGAGCGCGGGCTTCAGCTCGGTGATGGCTTTCACGGCCTCGAAACCGTTTCCGCATTCGGCCACCACTTCGATTTCCTGGTGAGAGGCCAGATACTCGCGCAGCACCTGACGCGCAAGCTCCTCGTCATCCACCACCACGGCACGAATCTTTTCCCGCGCTTCGCCGCTCATGGCTGTTCCGCCCCTTCCCGCCAGGTTTCCGCCGGCAGCCGAATTGCCACGCGAAACAACCCTTTTTCGGCCGTTACACCCATGCTTGCCCTATCCCCATACCGTGCCTCCAGCCTGCGGCGGACGTTAGCGAGCCCGACCCCATTTCTGCGCCGTCCCGGAGCCTCGGGGTCGTAAGGATTTTCCACCGTTATCCAAAGCTGCCCATCGCCGCACTGGGCCTCCACACGCACCCAGCCGCCCTCCACCAGATTGGCGATTCCATGGCCCACCGCATTTTCCACCAGGGGCTGGAGAAGCAAGGGCGGAATACTCAGGGGCGGGCATTCCCCATGAATTTGCTCATGGATGTCGAGTCGAGTTCCATACCGGATTTTCTCCACCGCAAGAAAAGCGCGGACGAGGGAGAGCTCCTCCTCGAGCGGGATGGAGCCTTTCTCCCCCAGGCCCAGCGTGCGCCGCAGGAAATCGCCCAGCAGGACACACATCTCGCGGGCCCGCCCCGCGTCCGAACTGGTGAGAGCGCTGATGGAATTGAGGCTGTTGAAGAGGAAGTGGGGATTCACCTGAGCTTTGAGCGCCCGCAGCTCCGCTTCCCGCGTGAGCTCGCGGGCCCGCAGGGTCCGTGCTTCCGCCTCGCGTGAGGATTCCATCACCAGCATCACGTACCAGAAATTCACCGCGAAAAGATAAAGAATAATTCCGGCTCCCGCCAAAAGGGGCGTCATCCGCGGAGTGCGGTTCGTGATGCCCTGGAAATAGCCTGCCAAATCCAGCCCGCGCGCCAATCCCCTGGCGCAGAGAATCCACAGGCCGGCGGCGACCAGTGCTCCGCCCAGGTGGACTTCCACAAGACGAACGAAGCTGCTTGCCTCGAGCGGAGTTCCCCGGCACGGATACCAGGCCGCAAGGCAAACCATGGCATAGAAGATGCAGAGGGGCCCGGCAAGCGCCGCTGCCTCGCCCAGCGGCTCTCCGGCGGTGGCCGTCATCAGGTAAACCACCAAGGCCGTCAGAGGGACCCAGGCCAGAAAATAGAGGGCGAGCCGGCGCGGCTGCTCCAGAAAGGGGTGCATCTCTTTCTCAGTTTCTCACGATCACGCTGCCGAAGACCGCCGCGCCTCTTACGACCAGGCGCTTTGCCTGCGTCTCTATCAAGGGGCGCTGCATGGTTTTATCGGAAAATTCTCCGAACACCGCGGTTCCGCGCATCACCACGTGCCAGGTATCCGGCACGCGTATCTTGTGCGCACCGAAGACCGCATCGGCATGAATGACGGCCTCCTGGCCCTCTATCTCCGCGCCCGTCAGGTCAGTTTCTGATTCCCCGAAGATGGCGGACAATCGTCCACCGAGGAATTTTTTCGTCGTCAGCCTTCTCCTCACCGTGCTGAACACCGCATCGATGTAGCAGAATTCTTCCGAAGAATAGTCGCCCTGGCTGGCCGGTCCGGCTCCCGTATTGCCCTTGCGCGAGTACATCCCCGGCAATCCCCAGTACACCCCGGGGAATCTTGCGTTCGCTCCTAACGCGCGAACGAGCATCCACACCCCCCAAGTCACAAGCAGCAGCGGCCAAAGCATTCCCCAGCGGAAATGGAGGTAGCCAAGATTATCCAGCACCAGCAGCGCGCCCAGCAGGGTGAGAACGCCTCCCCAGAATCTTCCCGGTCCCCAGCCAAACAGCAGTCCTTCCAGGCCGAAAAAGCAGAAGATCACGGGCCAGAAATACTGAAACAGGTAGGACGCCCGGGCCACTCCCATCTGATCGAGGAACAAAATGACCCCAAGGGTAATGATGAACAGCGCGAAAAACAGGCCGTGGCCCCGGCCCCTGCCGAGGCAGGAGCAGCCGCTGTAACTTTTGCGCACAACCGCCTCTCTTCCCTCTTCGTCATTCGGCATAACGATTTCCTCCCTGCTCCCGTTGCCGCGCAGCGGCGGTTCTCGCCAGCTCCGCTCGCTTTTCCACCGCCAAAGCCGCCAGGCCCGCAGCCACCAGCATCCATGGCCAGAGGCTCAACCCCTCTGGCTTCGCGACCATACTTATCATGGCCCGCAGCAAATCCCACAAGCCACCGGCCAAAACCGCCATCTGCCAGCCGGCCCCAGGCCCTGGCACGCCGTAGATCACGCGCGCCAATTCAAGCATGATTCCGGTCGTAACCAGAATCCATGCACAGGCTTGGGCAGCACGCCCTCCTCGCCCTTCGGCCGGGATGTCTATCGTATGCCTGCCAGTCCGGTTCCTCGTATCTTCCGCCATCGCCAGGCCTCCCGCCGTGTTTGGTTCGCTCTCCACGCGCCAAGAATAGGGCACAGCTGTTTGCGTGTCTCTCCCTTTTCGGCCAACGCGCGCTGGTTACCGGCGAATGGCGCCTTCGAGCGGGCGACCCCGCCCGCCAGCCTGATAGCGGAGGTGCTTCGCGAGGTCCTAGCCCCACACTTGGGCATTTTCGCACCCTGCGAGTTGATTATGAGGCGCGGGTTGGTTAAACTTGACGTTTCGATTCCATCCACTGACCGATGCTGAGGAGAAGTTTCGTTGCCTAAACGCACCTTTCAACCCCACGTACGCCGCCGCCACAAGAAGCATGGCTTTCGGGCGCGCATGAAGAGCAAAGGCGGCAAATCCGTACTTGCCCGACGCCGCAAGAAGGGGCGCCACGCCCTTACACGCGTTTGATTGCAGGCTCTCACGGCTCGAGGTTCGCGCTGTTCGCCGAGGACCTATGGCCTCATCCGCATTGGCTTGCCGGTGAAGAGAGCGCGCGCCGCACAATGTCCGCCTCATCCCAGTTGCGTGCTTCGCCTTCGGCGCTCCGCCGCTGGCCGCGTTCTGTGCGGCTGGTGCGCCGTTCGGATTTTGACGCTGTCTACCGCCAAGGGCGGCGGCGCGCGGCGGCGCGCTTCGCCATTTTCTGCCGTCCCAACGGCCTCGCTGCCAGCCGCTTTGGCATGAGCATTCGCAAAGCGCTGGGCGCAGCCGCAGTCCGCAATCGCATCCGCCGGCGCACGCGCGAAATACTGCGGCTGCACGCCGCTGAAATTCAGCCGGGCTGGGATTTTGTGATCCATCCGCGCGCTCTGGTGGCCACGCTTCCCTTTTCCGAACTGGAGCTCGAGCTGGTGGAGCTGCTGCTGGCCGCTGCGAAGGAGGGCGCGAGGCGATGAATTCGCTCCGCGATTTTGCCAGCTGGCTGCTGATTACGCTGGTGCGCGCCTACCAGTCCTTTCTATCCCCATTTTTTGGCGGCGCTTGCCGCTTCCATCCTTCCTGCTCCGAATATGCGGTGGATGCCATCCGCCTGCACGGCCCGCGGCGGGGAGCGTGGCTCGCGGTACGCCGCCTGTTGCGCTGTCGGCCCTTTTCCGCGGGTGGGTATGATCCCGTGGCTGATCCGCTCGAAGGGAGATCGTAATGGAAATGACCTCCGAGCGCCGCGGGCTGCTCGCTATTGCCCTCTCGGTTCTCGTCCTTCTGATCTGGACAAAGCTCTATAAGCCTCCCGTGCCGCCGAAACCCCCGGCACAAAGCACTCCTCCGGCACTTACCTCACCTGCTCTGCCCGCGACGATGGCTGCCGCGGTACCGGCCTCGGTCGGCGCCATCCAAGGGCTGCGCGAAGAAACGATCGTGATTGAAGGACCGCTTTACCACGTCGAATTATCCACGCGTGGGGCGGTGGCGCGGAGCTGGCAATTCAAAAAATATAGCGACGACCAAAAACCGCCGCACCCGCTGGACATTATCAACGCCGCCAGCGCCTCGCAGCTTGCCGCCTGGCCTCTCTCCCTGGCGCTGGCCGATCCGGCCATGGAATCCGCCGCAAATTCAGCGCTTTACACAGTGGATCCTTCCGCAGGAACACTCGATGCCCCGGCGAAAGTGACCTTCGAATGGAGCAATGGCCATCTCCACGTCCTGAAAACATTCCAATTCGGCCTGGATTATCAGGTGGATGTCTCCGCCGCGGCGACCTTTGATGGGCAGGCCATCCCCGTGGCTCTCGCCTGGCGGGGCGGATTTGGAGATTCACGAGTCGAGAATGCGGCGCAGAGCGTCATCATCTTTTACGATGCCAACGGCAAACTTACGCTGCTTCCGCCCTCCAAACTCGGCGAGAAGGGAAATGCCAGCCAGCGCATCGAGCCTTCGGCTGGCGCGAGCTATGCGGGAATCGAGGACCGTTTCTTCACCGCCGCATTTCTCTCCAAAGAGCAGACCCTGGCGATATGGGATTGGAAGCAGGACCACCAGCTCACCGCCGGTGCCAGCTCGTCCACCGAACCGGTGGCTGAAGTGGCCGTCGGCCCTAGCGCGCCGGGGCCCATGTCCGCGCGGCTTTACGTGGGGCCAAAGGATCTCAGCGAACTCAGCAAGCTGAAGCCCTCCCTCGAAGAGCTTGTCCAGTTTGGTTTTGTGGGCATCATCGCCAAGCCTCTGTTTGAGGTGCTGAAATGGATTCACCGCTTCGTTCCCAATTATGGCTGGGCCATCGTGCTGCTCACGCTGGCTCTGAATACGGCCCTCTTCCCCTTAAAGATGAAGAGTTTCCGACAGATGAAGCAGATGCAGAAGTTGCAGCCGAAAATGGAAACCATCAAGCAGCGCTACCAGAAATATTCCATGCGTGATCCGCGCCGCCAGAAGATGAACGAAGAGATGATGGCGCTTTATAAGGAAGAGAATATCAGTCCGTTCGGCGGATGCCTGCCCATGATCATGCAGCTTCCCATCTGGTGGGCTTTCTACCGAATGCTCAACGCCGCTATCGAGCTGCGCCACGCCCCGTGGATTGGCTGGATCCACGATCTTTCCGCCCGTGATCCCTACTACATCCTTCCCGTTCTCATGGCTCTGAGCATGTATTGGATGCAGAAGATGACCCCCACGGCGCCCAGCATGGATCCCTTCCAGCAGAAAATGATGACTTTTATGCCGCTGGCCATGGGATTGCTCTTCTTCCGCCTCTCGAGCGGATTGGTGCTTTACATCTTCACCAGCAATCTGGTGGGCATGGGGCAGCAATTGTTTTTGAACCGCACCGAACCAGCCACGGCTTCCGCAGCGGTGAGAAAGAAACGCTGACGGCGCGGCCACGCGGCCGGTGTGCATACTTCATTCTTCCTGGCGGCCTGCGCCGCGATCATTCTTTTGCTTGGGGAATTTCCAGCCGGCAGCCGGCCTTGCCAGCGTGAATGCATTCGGTGGCGCCCACCATTTCGCTTCGGCCGGCGCATTCGTGGATGTGCCCGCAGATCAGATACCTCGGCCTCGCGGTCTCCATCCAGTTTCGCAAGGCCTTGCTGCCGGCATGTTGCCCGGGCCCGAACTCATCGAGCTTGGTGTGGTAAGGCGGAAAATGGACCACGAGGTTTAATTCCGGCAGCCCATCGAATTCTGCGAGCGCCGCCGCAATCTCCTCTTCGGTGTATTCCCCTGGAGTGTTGAAAGGCGTGGGATTGCTGTAGCCGAGCCCCGCCCATGTCGCGCCGCCCGCGTGCTTCACCCGGCGGTGGAAATCCACGAACCCATAGCGGTCGCACAGGCCGCGCGTCTCCGCATGCGTCTCATGATTTCCAGGCAGCAGCCACAGGCGCCTCCCCAGGAGCTTCATACGCTCGCCCGTGGCTTCCAGCCCTCGGCCAAAATTGGTCAGATCGCCCGCGGCAATGTAAATATCCGCTGGCTCCGCCAGCAGCCGTTCGAGGGCCGCATGGTCGCCATGAAGATCGCTGAAAATGAGCGCCTTCATTGGTTTGCCTCTGCACCTGCGGGCAGCGTTCTTTTCAGGTGCACTCCCGTGGCGCCCACCAGCCAGTCTTCTTCCACCATCTCTCCCAGTGGATTCATCTTTACGCGAAAGGTGAAGGGCGGCTCCTGGCCTTTCTTGCGCACGGAAAATCGCAAATCGAGAAAGTCCGCGATGCGCAGTCCATTCTGCTCGGCCGTATGGATCACGGGAAAGCGCGCGAACCAGAGATAGGTCTGCACAGCGGGAAGTTTCATGGCTTGCTTGAGCGTTTCATCCGGCGGGCTGCTCGCATGGAATTCCCATTCCGGCGCCCGCGCATCACGCAGATGGAATCGCGCCCGGTAAACGCCGCCCTGGGTCAGCACCAAGCCGTCCCACGCCAGCAGGTTGGGCGGCAGTGGAATCGCCGCACTTCTCAGCGCGTGCACGTCGCGTGCCTCGATGAACGCATCCACGCGCCGCATCGCCGCGCGATGCGCCGCAAAGCAGGCCAGCAGGTAGGCACACGCCGCGTACAGCCCGGCGCGGCACCATTGCGAACGCCGCCAGCTCGAACCCATGCCCCCCAGCAACGGAAGAAATAGCACCATGCCAAAGGCCGCCATCTGCACGAGGCCGCTTGCCAGGCGAAACGGAAATCCGGCCGAAGCCGCCAGGCGCCACACCCCCAGCGTGCCCGCGCAAAAGGCCAGCCATATCCAGGCCGCGCGCCGCCGCGCTTTGCCGGCATCGGCGTAGGCCCAAGCGGCCAGTTGCGGCAGCAACAGGATCGCCGCAAGCAAAAAATCCACGATGAACAGCAGGTCACCAGCCAGCCGCGTGTGGCTGAGCGGATCCCAGGCCTGCGTGCCGAACGAGGTGGGAATGTCAAGGAGTATATGGCTCGCGATCCCCACGCCGCACGCCCATGCCAATATCCCGAAGCCCGGCGACTTCCCCTTCTTCCTGCCCAGCCACCACGCCAGCAGACCCCCCAGCAGCACCGCAAAGAGCGGCAGCACCACAAACGAATGCGTGAACGCACGGTGATACTTCACCACCGAAAGCGGATCCTTGGTGATCACGTCCATCGCCACATCCACGTCGGGGAACACCGCCCCCAGCGTCACGGCAAAGACGGCCGCGCGGCCATACCGATCCGCAAACCAGGATTCCCCCAGCAGTGCGCCGGCCAGTGCGTGTGTGATCGGGTCCATCGGCTCCGCCCTCCGCCCTGCCGTGCTTCAGGCTACTTCCATCAGCGGCGAACGCTTCGCCACCACTCCGCCGATGGGGCGTGCCTCCACGCCGCGCTGCTTCATTCGCTCCATCGCTTCGGCCTGCGCCGCGGGCGCAAGAGCTACCAGCAGCCCGCCGGAGGTTTGAGGATCGAAAAGCAGGCTGCGGACCTCCTCCTGCACATGGCTGCCGAAACCCACGCAACTCTCCACAAATTCCCGGTTGCTTTTCAGTCCTCCGGGAAGGAAGCCACCGCGTGCCGCGTCCAGCGCGCCCGGCAGAAATTTCATTTCTCCGCTTCTCAGCAGCAGGGAGACACCACTGCCGCAGGCCATCTCCCGCGCGTGGCCCAGCAGCCCAAAGCCGGTGACGTCTGTAACCGCATGCACCGGAGATTTGCCAGGCGGATATTCGCCTTCCATTTCCCTCAGTGCTTCCGCTGCGCCCCGATTCAGTTGCAGCATGGACCTGGCCGCAGCATCCAGCCACTCGGCTGCCGCTTTTCCCTGTTTCAGCGCGGTGGCGATAACGCCCGTGCCCAGCGCCTTGGTCAGCAGCAACACATCCCCGGCGATCGCGCCGCTGTTCCGCCAGATCTTGCGGGGATGAACCAGCCCCGTTACCGCATATCCGAATTTCAGCTCCTCGTCGCGAACCGAATGCCCTCCCACGACGCGGCAGCGCGCCTCTTCCATCTTGGATAACCCTCCCAGAAGGATGGTTTCCAGCAGGCCGGCGCTGCCCAGCGCAGGAAAGGCCACCACGCTCAGAGCCGTCAGCGGCACGCCGCCCATGGCGTAGACGTCACTGAGCGAATTTGCCGCCGCAATGGCTCCGAAGGAATATGGGTCGTCCACAATCGGCGTGAAAAAATCCACAGTCTGGACCAGCGCCCGCTCTCCATCGAGCAGATACACCCCGGCGTCATCGCTCGTCTCAAATCCTACGAGCAATCGCGGGTCATCCTGCCTGGGCAGGCGGCTAAGCACGGAGTCCAGCAGACTGGGACTCAGTTTGGAAGCTCAACCGGCTGCCTTGGCGGCGGCTGTCAGCTTGATTTCTTCCGTCAGAGCATTCCCTCCTTTCCGCGCAGCGGCCCGAGGCGGCGGCGCGCAAACTGCGGCCCGCGGGCCGCGCCCGTCAGGCGGTTGGCGCCCTTCGAGCCGTAAATTTTGCCGGTTTTCCCGCCCCGGCGCCGCTCCCGGTGAAGCAATCGCCCTCGAACACTCCCCCCGGAGCGATCATCACGCAGGGAGAATGAATTTCCCCGCGCACGTAGCCACCTGCCTCGATATCCACGCGCTTACGGGCCGTCAGATTGCCTTCAAAACGCCCTGCAACGATCACCGTTTCGGCCTCGATGGAACCCTCGACGGTGGCGTTGGGCCCCAGGATGAGCCGCGAGGAGGACGTTACGAACCCCTTGACATAACCGTCGATCCGGAAAATCCCCGGCACTTCCATGCGCCCCTCCACACGCACACCTTCCTCCAGAAATCCCGTCCAGGGAGTTTCTCCTTTGTCAGTCTTTTGAAAGATTTCCCAGTTCATCGCCCTTCGGTATTGCCTCCTCCCCTGCTCTTCCCCATCAACAACTCATAGAGCGAGGCCAGGTGACGGTCATCATAATACTCAAGCAGCAGCAGCCCGGGCTTTGCGCCGGATTTTGGCCGCAGCGTAACCTTCGTCCCTAGCGCCCGCTGCAGCTCCTCCAGGGCAGCTCTGACATTTGGATCTGAGCTGAGGGAAGCCGCGGCAGCCTTGCGCGGGGCGCGCGATTGGCCGAAGCGCTCGAGTTGGCGAACGCTGAGCGCCCCGCGTGCCGCACGGCGCGCCAGTTTCTGCCGTAGCTTCCCATCGCCGATGGCCAGAAGCGCGCGGCCATGCCCTGCCGACAGACGCCCCTCCTCGATCATTTCCTGAATGCCCTTTTCGAGTTTCAATAGGCGCAAGGCATTCGCAACTGTCGCGCGCTCTTTTCCTGTTCGCTCGGCCACTTGCTCCTGGGTGAGGTGAAACTCGTTCACCATGCGCTCAAAAGCCGCAGCCTGTTCGATAGGATTGAGGTCCTCACGCTGGAGATTCTCCACCAGCGTCATCTCCAGCGCCAGACCGTCCCCGACCTGCCGAATTACCGCCGGCACATCCAGCAGTCCGGCTCGCTGCGCGGCCCTCCATCTTCTCTCCCCCGCGATTAGCTGGTATCTCTGGCCGGTCTGGCGGACCACGATGGGCTGAATGACTCCGCTCGAGCGAATCGAGCTGGCCAGCTCTTCCAGGGCTTCCTCGTGAAATCGTGTTCTTGGCTGGTAGGGGCTGGGGTCAATCAGCTCGATTGGCAGCTTATCGAGTGACTGCTCGTTGACGGAAACAGTGGCCACAGGTCCTGGTCCCTGTGGAACAGGTGTGGGTTCAGGCTCACGAATGAGTGCGCTCAATCCCCTGCCCAGCGCGTTTCTTGTCATTTTCTAGAACCTCCTTTGCCAACTCGACGTAGGCTTCCGCACCTTTACTGCCCGGGTCATAATCAATCACAGGCTTTCCATGGCTTGGGGCTTCCGCCAGGCGCACGTTTCTAGGTATTACGGTACGGAATACCTGGGACCCAAAAAAACTTCGGAGATCGGAGGCCACCTGACGGGATAGCGTGGTTCGCTCATCGAACATGGTCAGAAGGATTCCTTCCACCTCGAGGCTTGCATTCACTGCGCGGCGCAGACGAATGAGCGTATCCAGCAGCTCCGAAACCCCTTCTAGGGCCAGGTACTCACACTGAATGGGGACGAGGACGGAATGGCTTGCCGCAAGGGCATTCAGTGTGAGAATGTCCAGCGATGGTGGGCAGTCAATCAATATGAAATCATAGTTTGCCATTACAGGTTCCAGGGCCGACCGTAATCTGTACTCACGCTCCTGAAAGGGAACAAGTTCGACGGCCGCCCCGGCAAGATTCTTGTCCGAAGGTATAATGTGCAATGAATCGTTAATTGTTGTTAAAATCGATTGTGCGATGGGCTGATCGAGCACCAGGGAGTGGTACAGGGTCCTCCTGCCTGGGTCTTTCTGGAATCCGATGGATGCGGTGGCGTTTGCTTGGGGGTCAGAATCAATGAGCAGCACTCTGGCCGAAGGTGAGGCCATTGCGGCAGCCAGATTGACGGCGGTTGTAGTTTTTCCGACGCCACCCTTCTGATTCGTGATCGCAATGATTCTTGGCACGTTTTCGACTTGAATTTAACAGGAAGAACGATATGTGGCAAGATGTTTCACGTGGAACATTCGCATCTGAGTATTGGGTGTTTTACGGCCTTGTTCCACGTGGAACATTCTGCTACGGATCATCCACTGCCTGGCCGGCTCGCCTGCCAATCATGATATAGCTTGCCTCCCTGCCGGGAAGCAGCTCAGGATCTCTCCATTCATATCCCTTTACCTTTCCAATTTTTCTGGAGTCATCCTCACCCACCCAAAGCATCGCTTCTCCACCGTTCATCAATCCTCTTCCCGCCCAACTGAGGATATTTTCGTGCCCGGACACACCCCGCGTCGAAACGAATCGCAAGCTTTTTGCTGCTGGAGCCACATCCTCGATTCTCCTCCTTATTACCCTAGCGCCATGTAGATCCAGATTGCGGATTACCTCGTTCAGAAACACAAATTTCTTCGCATTCGGTTCGTAGAGGTCAATGTCGATCCCAGGGCAAGCGAGTTTTATCGGAATGGCAGGGAATCCAGCTCCAGAGCCAACGTCGGCTAGCCGACCATCCGCAATGCCCATCAGGCTGAGCACATACAGACTCTCGCCAAAAAGGCGCCTGATAATCTCCTCATTACCGGTGATCGACGTCAGCGATACTTTTTTGTTCCACTCATTAAGTAAATCAATATATTTCAATATCTTATGGCATATTTGCCCGTCTGTCGTGGTAGCTGCGTTAAATCCGAACTCCAAAAGTATTCCGCTAATGCGCGCCACGGTCAGCATTCGAATGCATCTCCGCTCGCCAGGCTATCCTGCGCCGCGATTGATCTCGGGCCCAAAAACCCTGCCATTATATCTGTGAGAAAATGTGATATCATGCCAGGAAAAATGCTGCCCGTCCACGCCCGTGCACCGCTGAAAGCCAGGCCTGCTATGAAAGCAGCCGTCGCCCCTTTCTTGCCTTGATAGGCATGCGCAGCGGCGAATATCGCCGACGAGATCAGCATCCCGAAAAAAATGCTCTTCATGGAGGACCCCGAAAATATCGCCTGCACGAATCCGCGGTAGAGAAATTCTTCGCAAACCGCGGCTGTAAACGCCAGCGCGATAAACAGTTTTTTCTCCTCCCGGGAGTGGGGAATCAGTTTCCAACGAAGCTGCGCACCGGGAGAATTCATCGCGCCGGGGGCGGCGAGCTGCCTGATGCTCAGCCATTGGTGCAGGGCGAGCAGCGCGGCCAGGATGAGGCTGATCAGAGCCGTACGCGGAAGATCGCCTCCGGTGAGGCCGAGCGCTCGCATGGATTCTCCGCGCGCAAGGGCCCGCCAGAGCGCGATTCCCGCGGCGGTCCATTGGAAAAGCATGGTTGAAGCATAGAGCGCGCGGCGCTGTGCCGAGGAAATTCGCCCGGCGGCGAGCAGCCGGCGCAGCTGGAGCGCGCTCCTCCAGGGAACCGCTACGGCCAGCACGACAAGTATGGCGATGAAGTCCCAAGGCATGTGCTTCCCATGAAAACATTTCGCGGCGCCCCAGGCAAGGCCCGCGGGCCAGCGGCCTTGCGATTTGACAGTAAAGTGGAGAAGACCGTATCTTCGGAAAGCAATGAATATTCTGGTCATTGGCGGAGGGGGCCGCGAGCACGCCTTGGTGTGGAAGCTGCGGCAGAGTCCGCAGGTGGACAAAATCTGGTGCGCCCCCGGAAACGGTGGAATCAGTGAACTCGCGGAATGCCTTCCTGTGAATCCGGGCGACGTAGCAGGCATCGTGGATCTGGGGCTGCGCCTGCGGCCAGACCTCACCGTCGTTGGTCCGGAACTGCCGCTTGTATTGGGCATTGCGGGAGAATTTGCCATTCGTGGGATGCTTTTGCTTGGTCCTTCGCGCGCTGCCGCGCGCCTGGAGGGCAGCAAAATTTTTGCAAAGGATTTCCTGAATCGCCACGGAATTCCCACCGCTCGCTCCTATGGAACATTCGATTCGGCCCCGGAAGCGCTCGCGGCGCTTTCCCGGGCTCCCGCGCCAGTGGTGATCAAGGCAGATGGATTGGCCGCGGGGAAGGGAGTGTTGGTAACCTCTTCGAGGGAGGAAGCAGCATCATTCCTTCGCCGGGCGATGGTGAACCGCGAGTTCGGGGAGGCGGGCGGGCAGGTGCTCCTTGAGGAAGCGCTCGTGGGCCAGGAACTTTCGTTCATTGTGCTGTGTGATGGCGAGCGGATACTGCCGATGCCCGGCGCCCGGGATTACAAGCGAGCTCTCGATGGCGATGGCGGCCCAAACACCGGTGGCATGGGAGCATTTTCCACCGCAGATGTGCTGCCGGCGCCGCTTGAGAGCAGCATCCTCGAAAAGATTGTGCGCCCCACATTCGCGGCCCTGCGGAAAGAAGGCGAAGACTACCGCGGGTTTCTCTATTTTGGACTGATGCTTACTTCGGCGGGCCCGAAGGTGCTCGAATACAATTGCCGGATGGGCGATCCTGAGACGCAGGCGCTGCTGATGCGGGCCGATTTTGACTTTGGGGAGCTGTTGCTGCAGGCGGCGCGGGGCCGGATGGAAACGGGCAAGGCGCGCTGGAATCCGGCGGCCAGCGTCTGCGTGGTGATGGCGTCTCGCGGTTATCCGGGAGAGACATCCCCAGCGGAACGCATTGAAGGGCTGGAGGAGGCGAGGGAGCAAGGGGCGACGGTGTTTCATGCCGGAACGCGGCGCAGCGCAGGTAACTACTTGACAGCGGGAGGGAGAGTCCTTGGCGTTGCCTGTGCCGCGGATACTCTGCCCGGCGCGGTGGCACGGTGCTACGCCGCCGTCGAAAGCATTCGCTTTCCCGGCCGCCAGTTTCGCCGCGATGTGGGCCGGTCCGCGCCATGACGCCGCCTTCCTCCGCACCCGCGCAGCCGGCCGGAGCTGAGGTGCTCCACCTATTCGTTGCACAGGTGCACCGCTTCCCGGTCAAGGAGGTAGAGGAGGCGCTTGCAATCCTCGACAAAGGCCTGAAGGATTGCATCCACGGGCGCCCGGGGAGTAAGCGGCAGGTGCTTTTGCTCGATGCCGAGACGCTGGCAGGGCTGGGCGTGGCTCCCGGCGCGGCCAAGGAGAACATTACCACCCGCGGTCTTGACGGAAAGCTCCTGTCTCCGGGAATTCGCCTGCGTATTGGCGAAGCTTTGCTGGAAGTGACCTTGGCATGCGATCCTTGCCCACGCATGGAGGAAATCCGCCAGGGCCTGCAAGAGGAGTTTCGCGGCCGGCGCGGCTGGCTCTGCCGTGTGGTGGAGGGTGGCTGGATCCGCCGCGGCGCTGCCGTGGCGGTGGTGAAGTGAACGAATTCAACCAAGGAGCAATACACTTGACAGATGGCAAAATCGAAACACCGCTGGTGGGAATATTGATGGGATCGGATTCGGATTTTCCGGTGATGGCGGAAGCCGCGCAAGCTCTGGAAAAATTTGGCATAGCCCATGAAATGGAGGTGATCTCGGCGCACCGCTCGCCGGCACGCACCCACGAGTATGCCGTCTCCGCCGCCGCACGCGGCATCCGCTGCCTGATCGTGGGAGCGGGCGGCGCGGCCCACCTGGGCGGCGTGGTGGCCGCGCTCACCAGCCTGCCGGTCATCGGCGTCCCCATGGACACTACCGCCCTGAAGGGAATGGATTCGCTACTTTCGATCGTACAGATGCCCGCGGGGATTCCCGTTGCCACCATGGCCATCGGCAAACCCGGGGCCGTGAACGCCGCCATTTTTGCGGCGCAGATTCTGGCACTTTTCGATCCGGAGCTTCGCCGCCGTCTCGACTCGCACAAGGAATCCCTGGCCGCTTCGGTGGCCGAAAAGAATGCCCGCCTGCAGGAAAAAATCGCCCGCAAGCACTAGAGCTGCTTGGTTGGCCGGGCGGAGGGGAGGCCGGGAGCCTAGGGATTCCGCAGTGTCGGCGCGCCCGGAGGCTGCTGCTTCAGCGGCTCTGCGGCCTGCGTTGCGGCGGGCTTCGGTAGCGGGGGCCTGTCGAGCCATTGAAATCCGGAGGTTTCGCCTATCGCGGCCATCGCTTGACCGCTCCCGGGTGAAGCCATTGCCGCGAGACTGGCGTGGAGGAAAGCCGCTGCATCCGCCGGCGCGAGCTTCGTCGTATCGTCCTGCAGCACCGCTGTTGCCGCTTCCCGCACCGCGCCGGGAGAATTCAGAATGCCATCCAGAGGAGCTGCTCCCCGGCGAAGCGTGTCCAGCAACCTAGGCGCCCCTCCGCTGGGATACTGTATCTCTAGAAGGGTTCGCGGCTGGCCCTTGGCTGGCGGCCATAGCTGCTCATATTGCGGACGCAGCAATTGCGTTTGCCAGTAGTCCTCCCGCAACATTTCCTGACTGATGCGATAGCTCAGCAGCCAGACATCGGCTCCATAACCTTGCACGTAACCTGCCAGCACAGCTTCGATCAATGGTTCTTCGGGCTTCAGGTTCAGCGGCCCGTGAATTTTCGCCACCACCGGTTGCATTCGGGCGAAGATGCCTAATCCGGTCTGCTCGATATCTTCCGCCACGCCACCCGTATCGCCCTGGGCGAGATGTGGTCCGCGTGATACTGTCCCCGCAGCGCGCAGGGAAGGGACCTCGCGTTCCAATTGCACCAGCTTCCTGCCCGGCCCCAGGGCCTCCCACTCGACGGCTCCTAAGAGGATAGTGGCCCGGCCTTCGCTCATCTGCGTGATCTGCGGTGCGAGCGAGCCGGGCTCCGAGGGTGTGCCTAATATGGCGATGAGGATCGCGCCCTTGGCCACCAGCACCTCCACGCGTCCCGTGGCCAGATCGGCCACAATTTCTTCGCCGGAGTCGCTGCTGGATTCCTGGCGCCGCGGCTGGGCTCCTGTGGCCATCACCAGCAGCGCGCCCACAAAAAGGCTGGTGATTCCGCGCCGAATCAGCCTGTGGTGCCTGATCATTCCCGTCGCCTCGTGCTTCCTCCCAACTATCACAAACCTCCGCACCTGGATTCTCCCTCCTCTGCACTCCGCGTCTTCCTTCCGGCTGCACAAGCGCCCTTCTTCGGGTAAACTAAAGGAACGGGTCTTCGCGCCCGCCACCGAACAATGAGGCTAGATACGTTTTTTCAGCGGGGCGCCAAGCCCCTGGGCAAATTTCGCCATCGCGGGCGCTTGCTGGCCGACATTCTCGCGCGTCATGCACTCTTCCTCCGCGGGGAAGAGACCGGCGAGCGCGCCGATCTGGCTGGCGCCAGCCTTGCCCGCGCGGATTTTTCAGGCGCCAATCTCACCTTCGCCAATCTTCGTGGTGCGAATCTCGAGCGAGCCTGCCTGTTGGATGCGAAATTGAGCGGCGCCGATCTCGCCGAGGCGAATTTGCGCCGCGCCGACCTTCGCAAGTCTGACATGACGGAAATCAATCTTGCCGGTGCGGATCTGAGTGGCGCACGGTTGAATGGGGTGGAGCTGTTTCGCGGGGATCTGACCGGGGCGAACCTCCAGGGCGCCAGCCTGGTGGCCACAAACTTCCGCTATGCGAAGGTGGGCGGCGCCGATTTCCGCGGCGCTGACGTGACCACCACGCTTTTCCGCGAGACCGATCTTTCCTCGGCGATCCTCGAAGGACTTGACCTCAAATCCACCCTGCTGCCTCCTGATTGGAAGCCGGGGACCGGCTCCTCCAAGTAGATTTTGAAGCGGGGCACGGCGGGGCGAGCCGCATGGCAAGCCACTCACGAACATTGCTAGAGGATGCCGCATGGGGAATCCCTACTTTGCAGCGGGAGCCGGCTCGGTGGCCGCTCCGCCGCCGGACGGTCGCGCCGCGGGCCTCCTGCGTGCTTCGATGTTCAGCCGCTTGATCTTCTGATTCAGCGTGGAGAGCGGCACCTGAAAGCGCTCCGCCGCCTCGGTTTGGTTTCCATTGGTCTGTTCGAGCATTTCTTCGATCAGTTGCCGCTCGAAGTCATCCAGAATCTCAAACAGTGCTGTCGGGCCGGCCGCCCCGGTCCCACCCTCTCCCGCGCGCGCAAGAAGGAAGGCTCCCGCCTGTCGGCGCGAGCCCGGGAGAGCTTCCCTCATTCGCGCGGCCTCCGGGACGAGGTCCTCTTTCATCTCTTGCTGGGTGGAAAGCACTACCGCGCGTTCCACGGCATTTTCCAGCTCACGAATGTTTCCCTGCCAGTTGTAATCCATCAGCAACTTCAGAGCGCCTTCGGTGAAACTGCGCAGCGGCTTTTTGTTTTCCGCCGAATAGCGCTTCGCAAAATGCTCCACCAGCGCTGGAATGTCTTCCTTGCGCTCCCGCAACGGCGGCAGTGAAATGGCGATCACGTTCAGCCGGTGAAACAGGTCCTCGCGAAACCTCCCCGCGCGCACCAGGCCGAGCAGGTCTTCGTTGGAGGCGGCGATAATCCGCACGTCCACCTTGATCGTCTCAATGCCTCCCAGCCTCATAAATTCCCGTTCCTGGATGACCCGCAGCAGCTTCGCCTGCGTTTCGGGGCTGACGGTGCCGATCTCATCGAAGAAAATCGTGCCCTGATCGGCAAGCTCAAACAGGCCCTTCTTCGATGCGATGGCGCTCGTGAAGGCGCCCTTGACGTGCCCGAACAATTGCGATTCCAGCAGGTCACCGGGAATGGATCCGGTATTCACCGGGATGAAGGCTTTGTCCGCGCGCGGCGATGCGGAATGGATGGCCTTGGCGATCAGTTCCTTGCCCGTGCCGCTTTCCCCATGCAGCAGCACCGTCGAGCGCGAAGGCGCCACCTGGGCCACCAGGTCCAGCACAGAGAGCATCCTTTCGCTTTTCCCGATGATGCTTGGAAAATTGTAGCGCTGCTTGAAGGCCCGCTTGAGCTGAATATTTTCTTCGCGCAGGTGCCGGCCCTCCACCGCCTGCGTGACCAGGGCCACCAGTTCGTCGTTGGACCAGGGCTTGGTGATGTAATCCAGCGCCCCGGCCTTGAAGGCCGCCCGCGCCATATCGATTGATGCGTAGGCGGTGATGAGCATCACCGCCAGGCCCGGGTCGCGAAGCTTCAACTCCTGCAACACTTCCACCCCCGTGCGGTCCGGCAGGTTGAAGTCAAGCAGCACAAGATCGAAGGGGTTTGCTCCCAGCAGCTTCAGGCCCGCTTCTCCACTTTCCGCCAGGCCCACGGTGAAGCCCTCTCCGGTCAGCAGCTCTTCCAAGCCCTCCCGAATCTCCGCTTCGTCATCAATGACGAGGATGGTGCCTTTAGACATGGACGGTCTTGCGCGCTACCGGAAATTCCAGCCGGAACGATGTGCCTTTGCCCGCCGTCGATCGCACGTCCACCCGGCCCGCATGTTCCCGGATGATTCCGTAGCTCACCGAAAGCCCCAGCCCTGTTCCGCGCCCCGAGGATTTGGTGGTGAAGAAGGGGTCGAAAATTCGCGCCAGATTTTCCGCCGAGATTCCCATCCCCGTATCGGCCACTTCCACCTCCACGCTGCCGTTGTTTGCCAGCGTTCTTACCTCCAGCATCCCTCCATTCGGCATCGCGTCGCGCGCGTTCATGAATAAATTCAGAAACACCTGCTGCAGCCGCGTCGAGGAGCCCTGCACTGGCGGCAGGCTTTCTCCGTAATTCCTCATCACGCTGATTCGCGCTGTCTTGAAAGGGTGCTGCATCAATCCCAGCGCTTCCTCAAGCACCGAATTCAGGTCCAGCTCCTTCCATTCACCCGCACCGGTTCGCGAAAAATTCAGCAGGTTGTTCACGATCTCACTCGCGCGAAACGTCTGCTTCACGATCTTCTCGATCGTCTTTTGTTTCGGATCGTCCGCCGGGATCTGTTTGGCCAGGATTTGCACGTAATTTGAAATCACCGCCAGCGGCGTATTCACCTCGTGCGCCACGCCGGCGGCCAGCAGGCCCAGCGAGGTCAGTTTTTCGGTCTGCAGCAGCTGATCTTCCATGCGCACGCGCTGCGTGATGTCTTCGAGCAGCACCAGCCTACCGATCCTCTCCCCATCCTTTCCCACCAGAGGCGCCAGCGAGCCATTCACCACCAAGTTGGTTCCCGCCCGCGTCGTCAGGCGAAAGCGGTATATCCCCGAAACGCGTTCGTCTTTTGCCTTCAGCAATATCTCCGCAGCCAGTTCCGGCGGCAGCACGTCGCTGAGCAATTGCCCCTTGGCATCCTGCCTCCCCACGCCCATCATCTGTTCCAGTTGTGGATTCCAGGATTCAATCCGGTCGTCGAGATCCAGTGAAAACACGCCCACCTGCAACGACGCCACGATATTCTCGCTGAAATCCTTCAGCCGCTCGATCTGCACCGCTTTCTGCTCGAGCGAGTGGTAGAGCCGCGCATTTTCGATGGCGATGGCCATATACCCGCCGATCGTGACCAGCATTTCCAGGTCTTCGCTGGTCAGAAAATCTCCATCCACGGTTTTCCCCAGGCCAAGAAATGCCACCGTATCTTCCCGGAAGCGGCAGGGCACAAAATAATTCAGATCGAGCTGGTCAATGGTCCGGCGCACTTCCTCCTTTTCCCCGGGCATGTGGCTCGAATCGAAAAACAGGCAGGTCTGGCCCGTGTCGGTCCTTGCACCCGTCAGAAACCTCAAATCCAGATCGCCTTCCGGATGAATTCCCATGGATCGTGCAAGAAGGAATCTACCGGGCGCTGCCGTGTCTTCGAGGAACACCGCCAAGCGATCCACCAGCAGCGTCTGCGAAATGCGGTCCAGCGCCGAACCCAGCAGCTTATCCAGGTGGACTTCGTTGGTCAGCGTCCTTCCGAATTCAATTAGCGTCCGGCGATAGTCCAGCCGATCGCGGTAGAAGAAGCGGTCGAGCCGCGCCTGCACCCAGTCCCGCACAGGTTGGAAGAGAAAGGCCGCGACCACGATGGCCACCACACCGCTCCCGCTACCCGTGGGCCATGCCGTGTGGAATAGCTCTCCAATCAGCGCCACCGTCGCAAAATAAATGGCCACCAGAGCGGCGGTGGCAAAGGTGTAGGCCAATCCGCGCTTGAATATGATGTCGACGTCCATCAATCTGTAGCGGATGATCGCGTAGCCATAGCAGAGCGGGATCAGCGCCAGAGCCAGCGTGGACCAGATCCAGGGGTGCGCCCCCAGCGTATACGGCAGGATGTAAAATCCCGCGAACGGCAGAATTCCCGCCACCGTTCCCAGGGTAATCCACTTCAATTGCTGCCGCAGCACGCCGCTCGGGGCACGGCGGTAACTCATCAGGAAGATTACGGCGGCCAGCAGCGTGTACGCCCCCAGGTAGACCAGTTCGCGCTGGTCCAGAATCCGGCGATTCACTACCGAAGGCAGAAACTCCAGGCTGTGGGTGGCCACCGCCACGTGCACCAGCAAAAATCCCGCCGGGACCGCATAAAGCCCGACCAGCCACGGCCACACCCGGCCACGCCGCTCCGGAAATACCAGCGCGAAATGCACCAGCAGCGCAGGCTGCAGCAGCAGCGCCACCACGTTTGCCCAGTAGATCGTCCAGTCAAACGAATTGAGCTTTCCCGAATAGTGGAAGCTGTACAAAATGAAGGAAACCAGGCAGAAAATGTAAAAATGCACCGCGCGCGGCGCGTTCCACCGCCTCGCAAAAATAAACATCCCGATGAAAAGATAGAGCAGCCCTACCAGCCGCAGGAAGCTTTCCGTCTCAATCGTCGAGGGGGATTGCGCCGCCGCCGTGATCAGGCGCACGTCAATCGGCTCTCCCGCGCGCTCCACCCGGTAGGTCGCTTCGATCCACACCCCGATGTGCCACAGCTTGCCGGTCACTTCCGTACCGCGGCGCATTGGTGCGCCATTGATCGCCAGCAGCACATCCCCGGGCTTTATTCCTGCTTTTGCCGCGGGAGAATCGGAAGCCACGTAGCCCGCTTCCACGCCGCGAGAAGTATCGAGCCAGGTGACCCCATCATCGGGAGTGATAAAGTGCACCCGCTGGCGGTAGTTGAGCGCGCCGAAAATCACCGCTGTCAACGTCAGCAGTGCCAGCGCCACAGCCCCTACACGCAACCAGAGGTTATCCTTCATCGCTCATGCATCCGGGCACACTAGGATGCAACATGCTCTTAGCACGTTAATTTCCATAAAACGAAATTACTGTTTAATTGTATATACATCATAATAAACACCTTACCAATGCATTCCAATCATCGTGCAGATAACATACCATTTTTGGAATCAGACCTACGGTTTTCAATAACCGCGCATTCCAGGCTAAAACTGCAGGATGAGCCCGCCGCGGAAGGATCTGTAGGCGGGAAAAAGGACGATGCTGCCATCACGGGTGGTCAATGGAACGTATCCCTGCGCTAGCAGGTTACCGAAATCGGCAAGCAGCTCGACGTGCCCGAAAAACGAGGGTAGCGGCTGGCGAACCAGAAGATTCAGGTAGGGGTCCATACCATAGGCTGCTTCGCCATAGGGATCCAGCTGCGAAACGACCGAGCCGCCGATCCATTGGTAGCTGGCGGAAAATTTTGTTTTTACGTGCGGCACATGTGAGCTGACTCCCGCACCCAGCGCCTGGCGGCTTTGCGTGGTGAAGGCATCTCGCAATTCCGCGGCATTTACGGTACCGGGCTGGGCCGCCAGCGCACCGGCATAGGTGTAAATCACGCTCATATCCAGGTCATTGGCCAGCTTGCGCTGGTAGGCCAGCCGCGTTCCCCACGAATCCGTCCTGCCGCCGTCGTAAGCAAATACGTTCGAGTAATAGGTCTGGAGGAAATCGGAGCTGGCGCCATTGCCGCCTTCGCCGAATACCGGTGTGTTTGCGCCTCCATCATGGAATCCGGCCAGCGTCACGGAACTTTTACCGGAAAGCTTTCTGGAAAGCGCCAGCTCTTCGTGCCAGTCGCCTGCCAGCACCGTCTGCCCGTGATCAAGCAGGAGTGTGGGGAATTCATCCAGCGCGGCCACCGCGGAATCCAATGAATCGAGCTCCGCATCCGCCGGGCCATCGGTGGTGGGAGTCACGGCCATGTGAAAAGTGGCTGTCCACTTGGATGAAATGCTGGCTTCCACGTCGGCACGCGGCCTCACCGATGCCGTATTGCCCACCAGGCCGGCGCGCAGGAACTCCCCTCCATAGGTCACCGTAATCCGGTCGCCGATTGCCAGGTGCTCTTTGCTCGAGATCATGACGGCACGGAAACTCGCGCCCTCAGGCCCGATCGCCGCCTGCTTCACCACCACGCTGGTTACCGGACCATTTTCGCCTCCGGGCATCCAAGTGGTGCTAAAGCCTCCGCTTGCGGAGTTATTCACGTAGCCCACTTCTCCCCCGAAGAGCAAATCTCCCTCGCTGCCCACTTTCTGGTCGTAGGCGAATGCCGTTCCGGGTCCGGTGGTGAAATTGGTATTCAATCCGGATCGTTCGGAGCCGGTCACCAATTGCAATTCCCCACGTGGCGCGTTCTTGCGGGTCTGCTCGATGCTGCTGCTCTCCCCTGCAAGCAGCACGTCGCCGTCGTCCCATCGCAGAATTGGTCGTGTGCTGTCTGAACCTCTGAGCACCCAGAGCCAGTCGTCTTCGCTATCGCTTTGGCCCTGCTTGTGGCCGGAATTGACGCGCTCCATGGCGTCGAATGCCGTGCCCATGCGCAATCGAAGCATTGTAGTTTTCTGCCGCGTAACGTCCACATGCTCTTCCACGGTGGGCAAAAACCCCGCCAAAGTCACGCGCACGGTGTAATATCCTGGCGCCAGCCAGGCGCTGGCAAAACTGCCGCGCGCATTGGTCAGCAGGTCAGCGCCCGCCCCGCTCAGCCCCTCCGGCGCGATTTTCACCGTCGCGCCCATCTGGGGCTGCCCATCGCTGTTCACCACCGTCCCGGCGATGCGCCCTCCCGATGGCCCCGCCTGCGCTCGAGGCGCCGCTGCGGCCACACACCACATCAGCGCAGCCAGCAGCAGCACTTCGGCTTTGCGCCCGTTTCTCACTTCGTTGCCGCCACCTTTGCCGCAGCCACCGGCGGCGCCTTCACGGTAAAATCCGCGGTGGGCGAGATGGTCTGCTTCGAAATGTTATCAGTCACATTAACCTGAAGCTTATATTTGCCCGGCGCCAGAGCCCCCAGCGTCAGGGCATTTTCCAGCGTCACCTCATCGCCACGCTGCCCGAGCTTTTCGGAGTCTTGCCCGAAGTGCAGCACACTCTGGTTGTCCTTCAGCACACTGTATTGAATCGAAACGTCGTTCTTGTGCGTTTTGTCGTCGGTCTTCAGGTTGTAAACCTGCAGGAAGATGCCCATATGCCCGTCGCTGGTGAAGGCGGCATCCAGCCGCGGCCGCACCTTCACGTCTCCAAGCACGAATTGCCCCACTCCGAGGTTTTTGCTCGAGACGCGCTGGATCTCGTCGGCAAGGATGAGCGTGCTCGACGAAAGCTTGTCGTCATCGTAATGCGGCACGGCCAGCCTGGTGTTCAGCGCCCCCACGTTTCCGCTGTTCACGTCCTTCACCACAATATCTAGCCGATAAAGTCCTGGCCGCAGCGGCACCGCCTTCTGATAAATCGCCGAACCCTTCAGCGATTGCTGCAGCAGCGAATCCGGCGTGTCTTTCGTCACCGTGTCTTCAAACGTCTGCACCACGCGACCGCTCAGGCTCGTGATCCGCCCGAACATATTCAGCGCCGCCGTCTGCACTCCATCCTTCTCCTGGAAGCTCAGTTGCTTGTTCGGCACTTCCACCGTGATCGGCACCAGCACCGTATCGTCGGTCACCCGCAAATAATCGAACCGGTAGTCGAATTGCATCTGGTTGCGCACGATCCGCTGCGATACCACGGCCTCCAGATCCTTGAATTTCACCGGTGGCGCTTGCTGGATCTTCGAGAATTGCTCCAGGCGGGTAAATTCATCCATGGATTCCGGGCGCATTCCAATCGGTAGTGCCAGATGCGTTCCGTCAGTGTTGTCGAAGCGCTGCGACTTGCTCGCCAGTCCCATGGCTTCCATTTCGGTCAGCCCCGCTCCGGGCACGTCGAGCAACGCGTCCTTCTCGCTCGGGTCCATCGTCAGGTGATATTCTCCGCTTTCCGAAGGGTCCACGAATTCCAGCTCCACGTTCTCCCCTAATCCTTCCAGGTACCGATAGCGCCAGTCCTCGAAAGGATACGTGGAGGTAGTTCCTCCCCCTTCGTCCGCCGGCCGATCATAGGTCCCTCCCGAGGGATGCGCTTCGATCTCGTCTGGAGGACCCCAGATGATGTAGATCCTTCCACGGTCGGTCTTCCAACCTGGTATGCCGGAGGAAAAATGCTCATTGGCGTAGGCGATTCGGCGGTAATGCTCTTCTTTAAATTCATTTTCCGGCGTATCCGGTGTGGGGTCGCGCCTGAGCCAGAATTGCTCGATGAACTGTTCCCGCTCCTCGTTGGTGCTCAGTTCCAAAAACGCTTTTCGCTCCTCCGGCGTGATGATGTAGACCACATCCTCGTTCAGCCATTTCTTGTAGGCGGGCGCCAGCTCTTTCATCAGGTCTTTTTGGCGCTTTTTTTCGTTTTTGGAGTTCTTCTTTGAGGCTGGTTTTGTCTCGGTCTGGCCTGGTTGTGCATCCTGGAGCGGGCGAGCCTCTGCCCGAACGGCAGTCAGGCCCCCTGCAAGGACCACCCAAAATGCAATTTTGCCTGCTACCTTCATGCACTCACCTTTGTCCCCGAGATACCTGCATTCTATTCCCTCCCCTGCCGGGCGGTCAATAGCTCTTGCGGGGCATCGCGGGATTCCCCTGTGAGTCTTGGATTGCCAGCCCGCCACACAGGTTGCCTTTGGCGCCGTAATTTGGCTCCCCTTCTCCCCATCCGCACCTGCGGCCCCCCGTGGAGCTTCCATAACCTTTTTACCTCCGATGCGTCCAATATCCCTGCATGAAGCGCCATTCTCTCCGTTCCTGTTTTCTTTCAGGCTGCGAGGCTTCCGCTTCCAGCAACCTCGCCGGAGCATGCGTGGTATGATGGGAGCAGACCGAATTGCTCCCTTTTCCGCTTCTGCTCCACCCGGGAGTCGACGTATTGAGGAGTTTGTTTGCCGTAGTTCGATTGGAACGGTGTCGCTGAGAAACTTTTCGCCGCGGCGCGCCGTATCACTCTATGGGGAGTTTTGCACCGCCCCAATCTTGTTGTCGCGCTCAGGATAGGTAGCCGGGTATGAAGACATGGAAGAAAGTGGTGCTCGCCGTCGCCGGTGTCTCTCTGCTCGGCGGCATTGTACTTTTCAGCATTCGCCAGGCGAATAAGGATGTAGTCACCGTCCAGACCGCCAAAGTGGCCCGTGAAGACATCACCTCCATCGTCACCGCCTCCGGAGAGATTCGCCCGAAGACCTATACCAACGTGCTCGGCGAGGGCTTCGGCAAAATCACTGAAATCGTGGTTAAGGAAGGCGATATCGTCAAGAAAGGTGACGTGTTGCTCCATATTGAAAGCGTGCAGCCCGCTGCAGACGTCCAAGCCCAGCAGGCCAGCATTGATTCTTCCGAGGCCGCACTCCAGGCCTCACAGGCCAATTTCACCTCTGCTCAGGCCACGCTCCGCCAGCGCAAATCAGACATGCAGAAGGCCAACGACGATTGGAAGCGCGAACAGGAGATGTACAAGGAACAGCTCGTTGCCCGTCAGGATTACGACGCCAGCCGCGCCGCTCACGATAGCGCCGTCGCCGCTTACCAGGCCAGCGCTGCCCAGCTTGCGCAGGCCAAGGCTGCCGTCCAGGAAAGCAGATACAATCTTGTCCAGACGCAAGCCGTGCTTGTCCACCAGCGCGATGTTCTCCGCAAGACCACCTATACCGCCCCCATCGATGGCATGGTCACCTATATTGCCGTCCGCGTGGGCGAAAATGTTGTTCCCGGCATTCAGAACGCCGAAGGCAGTTTCCTCATGTCCATCTCAGACATGTCTGTGGTTACGGCCGAGGTCAACGTCGACGAAGCCGATATCACCAACCTTCGTCCCGGGCAGCAGGCCAGCGTCAGTATTGATGCCATCCCCGACAAACAGTTCAAAGGTAAAGTCACCGCCGTCGGTGATCAGGCCATCCTCCGCACCTCTGGCCTGGCCACCACGCAGACCACCGCCAATGCCCAGGAAGCCCGCGATTTCAAGGTCGTGGTCACACTGGATCAGCCCCCTGACCTGATGCGCCCCGGCCTCTCCTGCACCGCCAAAATCGAAACGGCCCACAAAACAGGCGTCATCGCCATCCCCATCCAGGCCCTCGCCATTCGCACCACGAAGGATATTGCCGAGGCCAATGCCAAGCCCGGCGAGAAATCCGGCGTCACGCTCGCTGATGCCCGCCCCGATTCTCCCCTCGATCCCACCAAGAGCGACATCCAGGGTGTCTTCGTCGTTCGCGCCGGCCGCGCTTCCTTCATTCCCGTCAAGACCGGCATCTCTGGCATCACCGATATGGAAGTTCTTAGCGGCCTCCAGCCAGGCGATCAGATTGTCACCGGCAGCTACAAGGCCCTGCGCACTCTGAAGCCCAATTCCCGTGTGAAAGTGGACAATACGCCGCCCAAACGCGAGGACCAATCCTCCAGCTAGCCTTTTGCGCGGTGGACGCCTCGCCCACCCTCCGTGCCAGGGAGCCGCATCCATGACCACTGAAGCCATCGCCGATTCGCAGCTCTTCCGCCAGGACCTCGTTGATTCAGGCGTCGTCATCTTCACGGAAGATCTCTGGAAGACCTACGTCATGGGCGCCGAGGAGGTTCATGCACTCCGCGGAGTGAACATCGAAATCCACAAGGGCGAATATGTGGCCATTATGGGCCCCTCCGGCTCCGGCAAATCCACTCTCATGAATCTCATCGGCTGCCTGGATTCCCCCTCGAAGGGCAATTATTGGCTCGCCGGTCGGCTCGTCAGCGCCCTCGACGACGATGAGCTCGCCTATATCCGTAATAAGGAAATCGGCTTTGTCTTCCAGACTTTTAACCTCCTTCCCCGCGCTTCCGCCCTCCACAATGTCGAGCTTCCCCTCATCTATAATGGAACTCCCTCCGAGGAGCGCGCCGAACGCGCCCGCGGCGCTCTGGCTCAGGTGGACCTTGCTTCCCGGATGATGCACAAGCCCAACGAGCTTTCCGGTGGCCAGCGCCAGCGCGTCGCCATTGCTCGCGCCCTCGTCAACCGCCCTTCCATCCTTCTCGCCGATGAGCCCACTGGCAATCTCGATTCCCAGACTGGCGAGGAAATCATGGCCCTCTTTGCCAAGCTTCACTCCGAAGGCAACACCATTGTCGTGGTCACCCACGAACCGGACATCGCCTCACGCGCCCACCGCGTCATTCGCGTCCGCGACGGCAAAGTCGAACGCGACGAACGCACACGCTAATCTCCTCCGCGCTTATCCTTAAACCGTACAATTCCAATGCCGTGGGCCTGCTCCGCAGGCACCGGGCTAACCTCGTATAGCTGTTCCCCATCGGCTTGGGCGCGTTCCGCTGCCTTGGGCGATTTTCGCCTCCTTTCCTGGGCGGCCGTGCTCCTATCTGATTCTCTCATCAGCACTTTCCGCAAATTGGAAAACTTCGATTGCCTCCCGGCGGATTTTCTGCTATAAAATTAGTGTAGTATCAATTTTTGCAGCCCGAGCAACGCCCAAACTCCATATATTCCGATGTCACTTGCGAACCAAATCGTTTCGCCTCGCGGCGATGCCGTTCCCGGTGCCTGCCTGCCCTTGGTTTTCGGGCTAGGTTCGTGCCCGCTTGATCGTCACACGCATACCATCAGAACCTCTCGCAACTCCTTTATTTTCAACACGGGCACCCACGCTGATCGTCACGTTTTTTTGCACTTTTCGGCTTTCGTTCCTCCTCCCCACTTCCCCCTCCAGGGAGGGCCTTCGCGCCTCCTCGCGCCGCGTCCTGATGCCTTTTTCGCTTGGCCCATCCGCTCCACACGGACTACAATGTGGCCTTCTCCGGAGGCTTCGTCATGCGGCCCCCAAGCGCTCCGGTGGCGCATCGAAGCCTGGCCCGGCGGCTGGCGCCGTAGTCCGGCGGAAACAATTTAGATTCCCGCGCGTAGTTGAATAGCTGCCGCAATTTTGTGCGCGCGCACTGGCCTTCGAGGAGGCCCTGAATGGCCACGCAGCCCATCACCGCCAAGCCCGATCTCAGCTCGCTCCGCATTGACCACGGCCGCCGCCGCTCCGGCCGCTCCGGCAAGCTGATTTTCTGGCTGGTTGCCTTGGCCATTCTTGCTCTCGCCGCCATTGCCGGCGGTTACGCGTATTTGCACTCCGCGCCGGGGGTGGTTGTCGCCGCCGCCCGCTCCGAGGGGCCCGGCCGTCCCGCTCTTCTCAACGCCAGCGGCTACGTCACGCCGCGCCGCCGCGCCACCATCGCCGCGAAGATCACCGGCCGCGTCACCGCCGTTTACGTGGACGAAGGCATGCACGTCACCGAAAATCAGGTGCTGGCCACGCTCGATGATTCCGATGCCCGCCGTTCCCTGGATTCCGCGCGTGCTGACCGCGACGCCACGCAGGCCGGCCTTGCCGACCTGCAGGTGCAGCTACAGAACGCCCTGCTCGAACTGCACCGCGCGCAGGCTCTGCAAGCCGCGGGCGTGCAAAGCCAGGAAACGCTGGATAACACCCGCATGGCCGCCGATAGCCTCAGGGCCCGCATCGCTTCCATGAAGGTTCAGGTCCAGGCCGCCGATGCGCGCATTCGCGAGGCCCAGCAGGGCGTGGATAATTGCATCATCCGCGCCCCCTTCTCCGGCGTGGTGGTTTCAAAGGACGCGCAGGTGGGAGAAATGGTCTCGCCCATATCCGCCGGCGGCGGCTTCACCCGCACGGGAATCGCCACCATCGTGGACATGAATTCGCTCGAAATCGAGGTGGACGTGAACGAAGCCTACATCGCGCGCGTCACCACCGGCCAGCCCGTCACCGCCACTCTGGATGCCTATCCTGATTGGCAGATCGCGGCGCGCGTCCGCACTGTGATTCCCACCGCGGACCGCCAGAAGGCCACCGTCAAAGTGCGCATCTCGTTCCTGAAGCTGGACCCGCGGATTCTGCCCGACATGGGCGTGAAGGTGGCTTTCCTCGGCGACGCTCCACCGGATTCGGCCGCCGCGCCGCGCATCCTCGTTCCGGCGTCCGCGGTTCGCCAGGATGCCGGACGCAATGTCGTCTTTCTTGTGCGCGACGCACATCTCGAGCGACGCGCCGTCTCCCTTGGGCAGTCCCGGGGATCTGACGTCGAGATTCTCGCCGGCCTGAACGCTGGTGATACCGTAGTCATTCGAGGGCCCGGCAATCTTCGCGATGGCCAGGCGGTCCAAATTCAGCAGCCCTAGGAGTTTCCGTGATGGTTCGAGTGGATGGCAGCGGTTCCGGCAGCCTCATCAGCGTGCGCGATCTCGATAAGACCTATCGCCGCGCCGGCGAAGAGATCCACGTCCTCCAGGGGCTGAACCTCGATGTCCAGCAGGGCGAATTTGTTGCCTTCATGGGTCCCAGCGGCTCGGGCAAGACCACGCTGCTCAATCTTCTCGGCGGTCTGGATGTGCCCACCCGAGGAAGCATCACGGTGGCCGGCGATGAGATCACACACATGTCCTCGGGAAAACTCACGGAATGGCGCGCGCGCCACGTCGGCTTCATCTTCCAGATGTACAACCTGATTCCCGTGCTCACCGCTTTCCAGAATGTCGAGCTGCCCCTTCTTCTCACGCGGCTCTCGAAATCCGAGCGGCGCCAGCATGTCGAAGCCGCACTCTCCATCGTTGGTTTGGCCGACCGCATGAACCACTATCCCCGCCAGCTTTCCGGCGGGCAGGAACAGCGCGTGGCCATTGCCCGAGCCATCATCGCCGATCCCACCTTCCTGCTCTGCGACGAGCCCACCGGAGACCTCGATCGCCGCAGCGCCGATGAAATTCTCGAGCTGATTGGCCGCCTCGTCGGTGAATTCAATAAGACCATCCTGATGGTCACACACGATCCGCTGGCCGCAGAGCGCGCCTCCGCCATTCTCCACATGGATAAGGGCGTATTGGCCGAGGCGGCGCGCGCGGGGGCACGGCCGTGAAATTTTTTCCGCTGATCCTTTCCAATCTTTTCCGGAAGAAGATTCGCACCATGCTCACCCTGGGATCGTTCGCCGTTGCCCTGTTTCTCTTTGGCCTGCTTGCCGTCGTCCGCGGCGCCTTTCGCCAGGGAGTGGATGTGGCCGGAGTGGACCGCCTGGTCGTGGTCAACCGCACTTCCATCATTCAGCCACTTCCCATCTCCTACCGCGAACGGCTGCTGCGCATTCCGGGGGTGAAGGAACTGACCTTCGATTCCTGGTTCGGCGGTGTCTATCAGGACGAAAAGAATTTCTTTCCGCAGTTCGCCATCGATGTGGATCAGCAGCGCCAGCTCTTTCCCGAATTCAAAATTCCCGAGGACCAGTGGAAGGCCTTCGTCGCCGACCGCGAAGGAGCCATCGCGGGCGCCGACACCGCCAAGCGCTTCGGATGGAAGATCGGCGATCGCATTCCCATCCTGGGCACCATCTATGCCGGAAACTGGGAATTCAATCTGCGAGGAATTTATACGGGAAGCCGGCCGCAGGATGACCGCACTCAGTTCTGGTTTCACTATAAATATCTCGAAGAGCGCAGCGTGCGCAAAGGTTTTGTGGGATGGTTCACGGTGCGCGTGAATAATCCCGATGATGCCGTGCGTGTGGCCAAATCCATCGACACCGAATTTGCCAACTCCCCCTTCGAGACCAAGACGGACACCGAACAGGCCTTCGCCGCCGGCTTCGTCAAGCAGATGGGTAACATCGAATTTCTCATCCTGAGCATCGGCGGCGTGGTGTTCTTCACGCTGCTGCTGGTCACCGGGAATACCATGGCGATCGCCGTTCGCGAACGCACCGCGGAGTTGGCGGTGCTGAAGGCTATTGGCTTTTCCGATCGCTTTCTGCTTCTGTTGGTGCTGGGCGAATCGCTCCTCATTGCGCTGCTCGGCGGAGTGCTGGGCCTCGCCCTCTGCAAGCTCATGACCCTGGGCGGCGACCCTACGCACGGCTTCCTGCCCTTTTTCTATCTTCCCCCGCTCGCGGTGGCGATGGGCGTGGGGCTGTCTCTCTGTGTCGGCATTCTTGCCGGAATCCTGCCGGCGGCCTCCGCCATGCGCCTTCGCGTGGTGGATGCATTGCGGAGGGTGTGAACGTGGCGATTCCGTTTGTCTATAACCTGCGCAGCGTCCGTGCACGGTGGGTTTCCGCCATTGTCGCGGTGCTTGGCATTGCCGGCACCGTGGGAGTGTTTGTGGCCATGTTATCCCTGGCGCGGGGCTTCCAGGCCACTCTGGTGAATTCCGGCTCACCCGATAATGCCATCGTGCGCCGCGCCGGAGCCACCTCCGAAGTGGATGGCGCCATTCCTTTGGATCAGGTGCGTGTGATGGAGGATGCGCCCGGAATCGCCCGCGTGGGCAATCAGCCGCTGGTGAGCCCCGAGGTGGTGGTGATCGCGGCTCTCCCGCTTCGCTCCACGGGCACCGATGCCAACGTCCAGTTTCGCGGCGTTTCCCCGCGTGCCCTTCAAGTGCGCCCGGGGGTGCACATCATCGCCGGGCGTTTCTTTCAGCCGGGCCTCACGGAACTGGTCGTGGGCAAGAATGCAGCCGTCAATTACACCGGCATGGAACTCAACGATACCGTGAAACTCGGGGGCGCCACATGGAAAGTGGTGGGCATTTTCGATGCCGGCGGCAGCGCCTTCGACTCCGAAATCTGGTGCGATGCCAACGTCCTCAACCAGGTCTACCAGCGCCCTCCCGATCTCTTTCAGTCGGTCACCGTGCGCCTGGCTTCCCCGGATTCGCTTACCAGCTTTCGCGATGCCCTGATGGCTGATCCCCGGTTAACCGTTCAGGTGGATCGCCAAACCGATTACTACGAGCGGGAATCCCGCGGCCTCACCACGCTCATCGTCGTTCTGGGCACGCTGGTCGCTGCCGTCATGGGTCTCGGGGCCGTCTTCGGCGCGCTGAACACCATGTACTCCGCGGTTTCCGAACGTTCGCGCGAAATCGCCACGCTGCGCGCCATCGGTTTCGGCCCCGGCAGCATTGTGGCCTCCTTTGTTTTTGAAGCGCTTTTCATCGCCCTGATTGGCGGCCTGCTCGGCTGCATCGTCGTCCTGCCTCTCAATGGATTTACCACCGGCGCCATGAACTGGCAGACGTTTTCTCACCTCGCTTTCGCTTTCAAGGTGACACCGTCGCTGCTCGCCGTTGGCATCGGTTTCGCTCTTCTCATGGGGTTGATTGGAGGCGTTCCGCCCGCCATCCGTGCGGCGCGGCGTCCTGTGGCCGTGGCGCTGCGCGAACTGTGATGGCTTCCCTGTAACCTCGTAGGCAACTCGCCAGGATTTCTTCTGGCTATTCTTCCGCTGGCGTACGACCATTGGTTTTCCGGCGTTCCTGTGGAGTATCTCGATGAATTCTCAGGTAACAGCTCCTGGCGACCCGCCCGATTCCCGCGATACGCAGCTTCATCGGCTGGAAACGAGTCTCCGCCAGTTTGAACGGCAGGATTCCTGGCTGCTTGGCACCGCAATCGCCATCATCCTGCTTCTCACGCTGGGGATCGTTTCCTTCGCGTTGCCGCTTTTGCTTCGCGCGGGCCAGCGCACGGTCCCGTTCCATTTTGTTCCCGCGTTGCAGCTTTTGGTGGCGATGGTGGTCGTTTTCTCGCTCTATGCTCTCTACCAACGGCGCGTCGTGCGGCGCATGCGCCTCCAGGTGGCTCTTGATCTGGAAACTTTTGGCAGGCTGCAATCGCAGGCGGCGCGCTATCACGAGCTGGCCATGCTCGATCCGCTCACCGGCCTTTATAATCGCCGCTTCGCCGAGCACCGCCTCGAAGCCGAGGTCGCCCGCTCCCACAGGCATGGCTATCCGCTCACGCTGCTGTTGCTCGATCTGGATTCGTTCAAGGAAATCAACGATCGCTTCGGCCACCCGGCCGGCGATGTGGTCCTCAAAAATTTCGCACAACGTATCCAGTGCCTGATTCGCACCTCTGATCTGGCCGTGCGCATGGGCGGTGACGAGTTCCTCGTGCTGCTGCCGGAATGCAAGGCCAGCGAACTCGAGGAAATCGTTTCACGCATGCGAGGCCTCACGGTCCCTTTGGGCGGTGAAACCGTTCCCGTCACGTTCTCGGCCGGCTCGGCTGGCTATCAAGCCGGAGAGACGGCGCGGCAGCTCTTTGATCGCGCCGATGCCGCGCTGTATGCGGATAAACGGGCGCACAAGCTGGCGCTGGCCGGCCCGGAATAACGCCTCGATCCTTCTGAACAAGCCTCAATAGTATTAGATTTATTAGATTGCTAGTGAATATCCTTTTGTGGTATGAACTCGTACCGGGAATTTCCGGCGGGAGTTGCAGGGGAGTGTTTCCTCTGCATCCTTTCGCCCGTCGGATACAACCCGGATTGTACACAGTAGTTGCGGCATGAGGGTCGGCCTTCGGGGAGGCCGCGGCAGCAGTAAGGGGACACATGAAAATGAGATTGTTTCTGCCAGGGGCAGCCCTGGTTCTGTTTTGTATTTCACTTGTTGGATCACCAGCGCATGCCCAAGCCAGTGTCAATGAAACCCTCGAGACGGCTTATTACTGGGTAGATGCCGTGAACGGGTCGGATTCCAATCCCGGCACGCAGGCGGCTCCTTTCCAGACCATCAGCATGGCCGTCAGTGTGGCTGAACAGAATAACCAGCAAGGCATCGGATCTCATATCAGCATCAATCCGGGCACCTACCGGGAATCGATCACCATCACCGCTTCGGTCAACGATACCGCCCTGCCCATCACCTTCGAAGCCACCACACCGGGCACTGTATTCGTCACGGGCGCCGACGTCTGGACGGGCTGGCAGCAGGATTCGAACAATGCAAATCTATACACCGATCCGTGGCCTTACCAGTGGGGTCTTTGCGACGCCGACGTTCCTCCGGCTCCTCCCGAGACCGACATCGTTCGCCGTCGCGAGATGATCTTTGTCAACGGCACGTCGCTCACGCAGGTCCTGAGCCTCACGGATCTCGTTTTTCCCGGCATGTTTTTTGTGGATGAGACAGGCGGGCAGGTCTACATCTATCCGCCAGCAGGCACCGACGTAAATTCCGCCACGATCGAGGTTTCCACCCGCAGTGAAGATGTGACCCTGTGGAACAAAAACGGTGTTGTCTTCCGCGGAATGACCTTCCAGGGCGCCAGCTCCTGCCGGCACGACCATGCGGTCTACGTGCACGGCACCTCCACCAACATTCTGCTGGATAACGACACCATCGAGTGGAACAACTCCGACGGCGTGCGGTTTGATCCGCCCTCGACCAACTTCACCATTCAGAACTCGACAGCCAACTTTAATGGGCGTTCCGGCGTTTATGACTACCAGGTGAAGAATGCGCTCTACCAGAACGACACTTTTGATTACAACAACTGGCGGGGTGCCCAGGGGGCCTACTACCCATGGGGCGCATCGGGGGCTTACCTCTTCTCCGAGCATGGCGATACCGTCACGGGCATCACAGCCAATTTCAATCAGGCAAGCGGCATCCACTGGGACACGAACAACGAGAATGTGGTGGCTTCCAATCTTTTCACCGCCAAAAATCTCATTGATGGAGTGTTCGTCGAGAAAAACGACGGGCCGGTGAACGTTAGCGGCCTCACCGCCTGCAATAACGGCGTAAACGGCTACACCTCCTGGCAGCCGCAATCGGCGGGCTTCGTCCTGAGGAATTCCGAATATGTCACGCTCACGCAGAGCACGCTCTATGGCAACAACATGAATGGACTGTTCGTCGAGGGCGTGGCCGGAGGCATATCGGTGACGAACTGGGAGACGGGGCAGGTGTATAACCTGATCAGCCAGTATTTCACCAACACCAGCAACATCATCGAATCTCTGCTGAGCACCGAATACGTATTCAACGATGGCGTGCTGGGCGGTACCGACTGGACGACCTTTCAATCCACACTCACGTCGAACCAGAACACCTGGTGGAACCCTCTGGGCACGGTTCAGTTCATCGTGCCCACGCCGACGGAAAATACCTATACTGATTTTGCAGGCTGGCAATCGGTGACCGGGCAGGATGCCAACTCGAGCTATTCAGCCCCGGTAATTGATCCGGGCGCGGCATGCACCGTGGCGCCAACGGCAAACGACTTCTGGTTCATCGTGGATAATGGCACGCCGGTGATGGATCCCTCGGGTACCACGGTGTACACCTTCACCGTGGATCCGCTGGTATTCAGCGGCACGGTAAATCTGATGTACGACCTGGAAGGCATTTCTGGAGTGACCGCGGCGCTATCGAACAGCAGCATTGAAACGTCGGGAACCGCCACGCTGACAGTATCCGCGGCCATCACCGCACCAGCGGGCACCTACCAATTCCCAGTGATCGCCAATGGAGGCGCAATCACGCATACCTCCTACGTGTTCCTCACGATTCCGCAGACTTCGATTCGCATTGTGCCAGCGGTATTAAGTTTTCCAGCGACGCAAATCAACTACACCAGCGCGCCAGAAACCGCCGTGATGACGAACTACGGCACCGCTCCGGTAACCCTCACCAGCATTACCACTTCGCCCCAGTTTGTCGAAACCAACACCTGCAACGGGATGGTGCCTCCCAATGGCGGGAGCTGCACGCTGAGCGTCACTTTCGTTCCCAATGGAGCAACGACGTTTAACGGGTCGATGACGGTCACCGATTCCGATCCAGCCAGCCCGCAGATCGTCGTGCTCACGGGCACGGGATTGCCGGCGCCGGAGACAAGCCTTTCCATGTACGCGCTCGCCTACGGCCTCCAGCCCATCGGCAGCAATACGACCATGACGGCGGTGCTTACCAACACCGGGGCAGGGGTACTCGACATCAGCTCAGTGGCCATTACGGGGACAGACCCAGGCGATTACAGCCAGACGAATACGTGCGGTACTTCCGTGCAGCCCGGCGGGGCCTGTACGTTTACCGTCATCTTCACTCCCAGCGCACTGAACCAGCGCACCGCGACGCTCACCATCACGGACAATTCCGGCGCCGGCGGGATGCAAACGGTTTCGCTGACAGGCAATGGGACACAGCCTTCCGTCCAGTTGCCGGTTTCCACATATTTTGGCAGCCAAATGGTGGGAACCAGCTCGACGAAGATGATCACGCTCACCAATGGCGGCAATGGACCGCTGAACATCACCAGCATGGTGATTTCGGGAACGAATTTCTCTGATTTTTCCCAGGTAAATACCTGCGGCGCTCAATTGGCCGCCTATTCGAGCTGCACGCTTACGGCTGTCTTTGCGCCATCGCTCACCGGTTCAGAGAGCGCATCCCTCACGGTCACCGACAATGCGCCCGATAGCCCGCAGGTGGTGGCGTTTTCCGGCAAAGGGACAAATCCTTCGCTGATCTTTGCTCCGAATCCGCTCGATTTTAAGAACGAAATGGTGAATACCACTAGCGCGACCCAGAGCATCGTGATCACCAACAACGGCAAGCTGCCCGCCACGATCATCAGTATTTCGGTGACCGGGCTGAATGCCACCGATTTCGCGATCACCCAGACCTGCAACGTCACCATTCTCAGCGTGGGCTCTTCCTGCACCGTGAGCCTTCAGTTCACACCTTCCGCGCTCGGCGGCCGCTCCGCAGATCTTACGGTCATCAGCACCGCTCCGGGCAGCCCTCAAAACTTTACTCTGGCGGGGAATGGCACCGAGAGCGTCGCCAGCCTTTCGGCTGCCTCGCTGGCCTTCGGTCAGCAGCTCTTGAATACGGCCACCGCCCCCCAGATTGTCACGCTGAGCAATACCGGCAATTCCGCTCTGAACATTGGCTCGATCAAGCTCACGGGAACGAATACGAACTGGTTCTCGGAAACCAATACCTGTGGCGCTCGAATTGGCGCCGGGTCCAGTTGCGACATCACCGTTACATTTACTCCGCTGGCCAATGGCGCAGGCTCGGCCTCGGTGAGCATTTCGGACAATGCCAATCCCTCCTCGCAGACCATCAACCTTTCGGGAACGGGTGTCTCGCCCGTGGTCACGATAGCTCCCTCCCAGCTTTCCTTCGGCAGCGTGGTGCTCGGCGCGAGCGCCCTGGCACAGACCGCTACCGTCACCAACACCGGGACCGATGCGCTCACCATCACCAGCATCACCCTTGGTGGCGTCAACCCAGGTGATTTTTCACAGGTGAATAGCTGTGGCTCCTCACTGGGTGTGGCCGCCAGTTGCACCATCACCGTCACGTTCACTCCCACCGCCACTGGTAACAGGATGGCAACCGTGACGCTGGCGGATGACACCAGCGCCGGGTCTCAAGCGCTTGCGGTCGAGGGTTCGGGAACGCAGGCCTCCTCAACAGTGACTCCGTCGTCGTTCAGTTTTGGCAACCAGAATGTAGGTCAAAAAAGCGGGGGGATGACGGCTACGCTTACCAATGCAGGAACGGCGCCGCTCGCCATCATCAGTTTCGGATTCACCGGAGCAAACCCTGGTGATTTCTCCGATACGACCACCTGTGGAACCACGCTTCCAGCTGGCCAGAGCTGTAACGTGAGTGTCTATTTTCAGCCGACGCTTGCTGCTGCCGAATCCGCATCGCTCATGGTCACCAGCGATGCTCCGCAAAGCCCGCAAAGCATCAGCTTGTCGGGAACGGGGGTGCAAGCCTTTGAAGATCTGGCGCCCATAACGCTTGCCTTCGGCAATCAGCTTGTGAATACCGCCAGCCTTCCGCAGACGGCTACGCTCACCAACACGGGTAATGAATCGTTGGCCATCACAAGCATTTCCTTGACAGGCAAGAATGCCAATTGGTTCGCGGCAGCCAGCACCTGCGGAGCAAGCCTGGCTTCCGGCTCGAGCTGCTCGATCACGATTACTTTCACTCCCCTGGCGAATGGCAATGGCTCGGCCTCGCTCAGCGTGACGGATAGCGCGCCCGGCAGCCCCCAGACGGTGAGCCTCTCCGGCACGGGCGTTGTGCCCCTCGTAAAGCTCGTGCCAGGCACCTTGTTGTTTGGCGATGTCCCCCTGGGTTCCAGTTCCAGTCCAATGACCGTAACGCTGACCAACACGGGTACAGGCGTGCTTTCCATCGCATCGGTTTCCATTCTCGGGGCGAACCCCGGAGATTTTTCCCAGACCAATACCTGCGGCATCATGGTGAATCCGGGGGCAACTTGCACCTTTTCCGTGCTCTTCACGCCCTCCGCGAAGGGAACGCGCTCGGCCAACATCAGCCTCGCCGACAACGCCACGAACAGCCCGCAGACGGTTAGCCTGATGGGAACAGGGACGCAGGCCACCGCAAGCCTTTCCCCGGTTGCCATCAATTTTGGAAGCCAGAAGCTGGGAACGAAAAGCGTGGGCATGAAAGCTACGCTGACCAACACGGGCAACGCCCCTCTCACGATATCGAGCATTGGCTTCACAGGCCAGAATGCTTCCGATTTTTCCGATACGACGGGGTGTGGCGCCTCTCTTCCCGCGGGGAAGAGCTGTACGACAACGGTTTTCTTCCTGCCATCGCTGGTCGGGTCGGAGGCAGCCGATCTCTCCCTCACCACAAACGCGCCGGATAGCCCGGAAACCGTGAGTCTTTCAGGGAAGGGCACGAGAAGTTAGAGGTTTGCTTTCCGCGTGGGGACGCATCCAGCGGCAACGGGCCGGTTGTGTGCATCGGTTTGGACGCCGCCTCAGTGAGCGAACGAGGCTGGTGGAGGGCGCCCGCCGGCGTTTAGCTTCCGCTGCGCTCGCTGACGGGGACGTAGCTGCGGAGCTCCGGGCCCAGGTAGACCTGCCGCGGCCGCGCAATCTTCTGCTCGGGATCGAGCAGCATCTCCTGCCACTGGGAAACCCAGCCCGAGGTGCGCGGGATGGCGAAGAGCACCGGGAACATAGTCACGGGGAAGCCCATGGATTGGTAGATCAATCCGGTATAGAAATCCACGTTGGGATAGAGCTTGCGCGAAACGAAATATTCGTCTTCCAGGGCGATGCGTTCGCACTCCAGCGCAATGTCAATCAGTTCATTGCGGCCCATCACTTCAAACACTTCGTAGGCCAGCCGCTTCACGATTCGCGCGCGAGGGTCGTAGTTCTTATAGACGCGATGGCCGAAGCCCATCAGCTTCTCTTCCCCCGCCTTCACCCGCTGGATGTAGGCCGGCACACTTCCCTTCGCTCCAATCTGCATGAGCATGCGCAGGACAGCTTCATTGGCGCCGCCATGGAGTGGGCCGTAAAGCGCCGCGGTGGCCGCAGCCGTGGCTGAATAGGGGTCGGCGTGGGAGCTCCCTACTCCGCGCATGGCGCTGGTCGAGCAGTTCTGTTCATGATCGGCATGGAGGATGAAAAGCACGTCGAGGGCCCGCTCGAGCGTGGGATTGGGACGGAATTTCAACTCCGTGGTGCGCAGCAGCATGTTCAGGAAATTTCCAGGGTAGCTCAGGTCGTTATCCGGGTATACGTAGGGCATTCCCAGGCTATGCCGGTAGGCGAAGGCCGCAATCGTGGGCATTTTGCCGATTAGGCGGTAGATCTGTTTCTGCCGGGAGGCCGGATCGAAGATGTGCTTGGCGTCGGGATAAAACGTGGAAAGTGCCGCCACCGCGGAAATCATCATTCCCATCGGGTGGGCATCGTAGTGGAAGCCATCGAGAAATTTCTTGATGCTTTCGTGGATGAAGGTGTGATGGGTGATGTGGTAGACCCAGTCGGCCAATTGTTCCCGGTTGGGCAGCTGGCCGTACATCAGCAGGTAGGCCGTCTCGAGGTAGGTGCTTTTTTCCGCCAGCTCCTCGATGGCGTAGCCCCGGTAGCGGAGAATGCCTTTCTCCCCATCGATGTAGGTGATCCTGCTGGTGCATGATGCGGTATTTAGAAACGCAGGATCGTAGCTCATCAGGCCGAAATCATCTTCGCTGGTCTTGATCTTACGCAGGTCGCCCGCGCGGATGGTGCCATTCTGTATCGCAAACTCGTATTGCCGCCCGGTGCGATTGTCGACAACCGAGAGCGACTCCCGCCGGGATGCCTCGCTGGTGTCAGTTTTTGCCGCGGGCGCTGGATTGGTAGGATTCATTGCATCTGCCTCTTGATCCCGGCGGAAGGACGCTTCTGCTTTCTCGCCAGTAATCTCTTACTGTACACCATCCAAGCCAGTCTCGGAAATCCGCTACCGCGTTTGGGAAGAACCTGGGCCTTGCGCTGACACCCGGGTGTGGCCGCTGCAGAGGCCGGCCTTCACCCCTTCTCCATCGCCTCCGCGGTGATGCGGTGACGGTAGGCGAAGAGCCTTTCCAGCTTCCGCCGTGTGTACCAGCCTCCCACGGCTCTCCCCAACCATCCCATCGGCAGAACGTAGAGGATGCGATCCTCCAGCCAGCACTCCTGGGGGCCATCGGGCTGAAAGCTGTGGGTGTGTTCCCAACGCTTGAACGGGCCTCGAAGCATCACGTCACGAAACTGCCGGCCCGCGATGTAGCCTTCGTGTTCGAAGGACCAGCGGAGCGAGACCGGGCCCACCCGAATGCGCAGCACCCCCTGGGAACCATCTTCGATACTTGGCGCCGGGGATTCCACTTCCAATTTCTCCCAGGACGGCGTGAGCCTTTCGAGCGCGCCTGGCATGGCATGCCAGGAAAACAGCCGCTCGGCGGAAACCGGGAAATGTGTTCGCTTTATAAACACCTCAGCTTTCATCAGAGGCCTCCATCTGGCATTTTCGCCGCAGGAGCAGACCTGCAGAGAATACCAGCCAGTTCGAGCAGGATTCAAGCAAAGTGCCACGCCAGCCTTGGATAATGGTTAATGATTATGGGTGGGGAATTTAGGAAGTGTGACGGCCGGCGGCCGATTGGCCGGATTTCCACTTCGAGTGAAAAAGTTACATAGCCTGATTGGGGTGGATCTGTAGCGTATTGATAACGCAGGGTTTATGATGACTCATTTTGGCATCCCAAATGCTCCTCTTCGCCCTGGGAAGCTCCCATTCTATGGAGGAGTTACGATGAATCTCAATCCTCGTTCCTACTGGCTGCTTGGAGGAGTACTGATGATTGCCCTGGCGGTAGCCGGCGCCGCTGAGGTTCGGCGCCACGCGGCTTCTGCCGCGCCAGGAGCGTCGGACTCCACACCGTTGTCCGACGCTGGAGCCGGCGCTGGAGAGTCGAATTATGCCGCGAGCCAGCCAGCTTCAACAAACTCGGCGCCGGAGACCGGCTCAACCCAACCATCAGCAGCGCCGTCGGTGGCGCTCTTGAGCGTTCCGGCGGGAACTTCCGTGGAAGTGCGGCTTGACGAGTCGCTCTCGAGCAATCAAAGCCGCCCGGGTGAGGAATTCCCCGCGACGATTACCGAGCCCATCGCCGTGGATGGAAGCACGGTGATTCCCGCCGGAGCGCATGCCACCGGGCGCGTGGTGGTAGCCCGTCCCTCCGGACATCTGAGAGGAGTAGCAGAACTGGGATTGACGCTGGAATCGGTGGAGCTCAACGGCCAATCTTTCAGCCTGGATACGGCGCCGCACTATCTGAGCGGAGGAAATCATAAGAAGCACGACCTGCTGTGGATCGGCGGAGGCGGCGGATCAGGCGCATTGATTGGAGCGCTGGCCGCGGGAGGTAGGGGAGCGGCAATTGGTGGTCCCGTGGGATTGGGCGCCGGGCTGGCGGGTGCGTATTTCACTGGCAAAAAGAATGTGCGTATTCCAGCCGAGACGCCGATGCGCTTCGAACTTCGCGAGCCGGCGCAGGTGCCCGCGGGCAGTTAATCCAGGGCCGGCACGCAGTCGAATTTTTTGGAGTGGGCCCCTTTACTGGGTGAATGGATTGGGAAGGGTGCCGGAGTCTGGTAGAATCAGGATGCAACGGCGGTATCCGCGCCAGGCCCGTAGCTCAGTTGGTTAGAGCGCTACCTTGACACGGTAGAGGTCTGGGGTTCGAGTCCCCACGGGCCTACCATCATCATAGGCAGTTTCGCACTTCCCATCGCTGGAAAGTTCGCCCTTGCGGCTGCGACGGCGGTTGGTGGGTGAAAGAAAAAATCCCGCAAAAAACCTGCCGGTCACGGATTTTCACCCCCGTATAGCCACGAAGTTATCCCAATGCAGCACCCCATAAGTTTGACCCTCCGGGAATCGGCTTGTGTGTTACAGAGCACATGCGGGGGACCGCAGGGCATTGGCAATCTGGAATCATGCCGCTGACCAAACGAAGCAATGCGCGCTGCACCGTTCTGAAACTGAACACCGGAATTCTGTATGATGAGCGCCTTCCCACAGGATGCCACACGGGTAGGAAACCAAGTCTCGAAGTAATTCCCGGGGGGAAGTGGGTGTTAGCGTAGGAAGGCATCAAGAGCACACAAGCTTCCGAGATGTGTGGGTGTCATGAGATTTTGCCGGCGTCTTTCGATTGCTGGGAGGACGGACCAGAACAAGGAGCCAAGGCAGCGCTTGGGGGAAGTGTTCGGCTAGGCGGGAAGCGGGAAAGATCGGCGCACCCGACTACCTCTCACCAGGAGAGTGAGAGAGGCACAGCGCAAGCAGGCGCGGAGAGAAGGGGAGGGCGGCTCGCGGCGAGGCTGGTGCGCGGCACGAGCTTCGCGGAGAGCTGAACACTTCACGATCCAGGCGGAGGAGGGGTTCGAGGCCCCTGAACTTCGGTGGCGGGGATATTGAGGACGCCGTGACGGAGCGCGCGCTCTTTTATCATGGCGAAAAAAACAGGCACGAGGATGAGGACGTGAATGGTAGAAGTGATCATGCCGCCGACGATGGGAGCGGCGATGGGCTTCATCACGTCTGAGCCGACGCCTGATTCCCAGAGGATGGGAGTCAAACTGGCGAGGACGACGCATACGGTCATGAGCTTGGGGCGGAGGCGCTGGACAGCGCCTTCGATGGTGGCGGCTTCGATATCTTCGTGGCGGAGCGGCAGGCCGGAAGCGATGCGACGGTCAAGAGATTCCTGCAGATAGACGAGCATGACTACACCGGTCTCGATGGCGATGCCGAACAGGGCGATGTAGCCGACCCAGACGGCAACGCTGAAATTATAGCCGAGGATGCGCTGGAGGATGAGACCGCCAGTGAGGGCATAAAGGGTGGGAAAGATGAGGACGAGAGCTTCAGCGACGGAATGAAAGACCATGTAGAGGAGCAGAAAGATCATGCAGAAGACGATGGGAAGAATGAGTTCCAAGCGTTTCTTGGCGCGCAATTCGAATTCGTATTCGCCGGACCATTTGAAGGTATAGCCTGGGGGAAGGACGAGCTTCTGGCGGAGCAAATCAGTGGCGCGCTGAACGAAGCCCCCATAGTTTTTGGTATTGAGATCGATGTACACGTAGCCGGTGAGGGCGGCGTCTTCGTCGCGGATCATGGAAGGCCCCGGGGAAAAGGAAATGCTGGCGACTTCGGAGATGGGGATTTGAGCGCCAGAGGGAGTGGCGAGGAGGACTTGGCGGAGCTGGTCGATATTATTCCGGAAATCGCGATTGTAACGGACATCGATGGGATAGCGCTCGCGGCCTTCGATATTTTCGGCGATATCCTTGCCGCCCATGCCGGATTCGACGGCCTGCTGGACATCGGCGACGGTAAGGCCATAACGGGCGGCGACCTCGCGATGGGCTTCGATATTGATGTAGAAACCCTGGGAGACGCGCTCGGCAAAGATGGAGCGAGCCTCGGGAAGGGTGGAAAGCAACTGCTGGATGCGGGCGCCAACCTGCTGAATCCTTTGAAGAGTGGGCCCCTGGATTTTCATGCCGAGGGGTGTTTTGATGCCCGTCAGCTCCATATCGAGGCGGTTTTCGACGGGCATGGTCCAGGTGTTGGACAAGCCGGGAAACTGAAGTTTGGAATCCATTTGCTGGAGGAGGGAATCATAGGTGACGCCGGCGGGCCACTGGGAGCGGGGCAGGAGAGTAAGAGTGGTGTCAAACATATCAAGGGGTGCATTGTCGGTGGCGCTATCCGAGCGGCCGACGGCGCCGAAGACGGATTGGACCTCGGGGAAAGTGTGGATGATGCGGTCCTGCTCCTGGAGCAATTGGGAGGCCTGGCCGATGGAGATGCCGGGTAAGGCGGTGGGCATGAAAAGAGCGGAGCCCTCAAAGAGGGGAGGCATGAACTGGCTGCCGATTTGAAAGACGAGGGGGAGAGTGGCGAGGAGGAAAAGGAGATTGATGAGGAGTGTGGTCTTGCGGAAGCGCAGGCAGAGGCGCAGGACGGGCAGGTATAGGGCCTGGGTGAAGCGGGAGATGGGATTACGAGACTCAGGGCGGAGCCTGCCGCGGATGAAGAGAATCATCAAGGCGGGGACGAGAGTTACGGCGAGGAAAGAAGAGAAGCCCACGGCAAGTGTCTTGGTCCAGGCGAGGGGCCGAAACATGCGGCCTTCCTGGGCCTCGAGAAGAAAGATGGGGAGAAAGGAAACGACGATAATGAGGAGAGAAAAGAAGATCGCGGGGCCAACCTGGCGCGCCGCGGCGAGGAGGATGGCGCGGCGCTCGGGCTCCGGAATTGGGAGGGGCGAATCGGATTGGCGTTCGGCGAGGCGGCGGTAACCATTTTCAACCATGACAATGGCGGCGTCCACCATGACGCCGACGGCAAGCGCCAAGCCGCCCAGAGACATGATGTTTGAGCTGACGTGGAGGTAATACATGGGGATGAAGGAAGCGACGACGGCGATGGGGAGAGCGAGGATGGGTACCAGGGCGGAGCGAAAGTGGAAGAGGAAAAAGAAGATGACGATGCTGACAATGATGGCTTCCTGAAGGAGGTCGCGTTGAAGCGTGGCGATGGATTCGCGGATGAGGCCTGAGCGATCATAGCCAGCCAGGATTTCGACGCCTGGAGGGAGGGAGGGCTGGAGTTCCGCTATTTTTTGTTTCACACCATTGATGACGGTGAGGGCGTTGCTTCCGTAGCGCATGACGACGATGCCGCCGACGGTTTCGCCCTGCACCTGCCAATCGGCAGCGCCTTCGCGAATGTCCGGGCCGAAGGAGACGGTGCCGAGGTCGCGAAGGAGGACAGGAGTTCCGTTTTTCGAGGCGACGGGAACGACGGCAAGGTCATTCAAGGAGCGGAGGTAGCCGAGACCGCGAAGCATATATTCGGCGCCGCCCATTTCGAGCAAGCGGCCGCCCACTTCCCCTGTGCTGGCCCTCACTTTATCAATGACCGTGGAAAGAGGGATGTTGAAGCTGCGAAGTTTGTCAGGATCGAGATTGACCTGGTACTGGCGAACGAAACCGCCGATGGAAGCGACCTCAGAGACACCGGGAACGGTCTCGAGCTGGTAGCGGAGGAACCAATCCTGGAGGCTGCGCAGGGCTGCAAGGCTAAGCTGATGGCTGTGGTCGACGATGGCGTATTCGTAGACCCAACCCGCGCCAGTGGCGTCTGGGCCAATCACAGGGTGAACGTCCTGAGGGAGGCGGCCCTGAATCTGCTGGAGGTATTCAAGGACGCGGGAGCGGGCCCAATAGAGGTCGGTACCGTCCTGGAAGACAACGAAGACGTAGGAATCGCCGAACATGGTCTGTGCGCGAACGGCTTTGACACGAGGAGCGGCGAGAAGAGAGGTAACGATGGGATAAGTGACCTGGTCTTCGATGAGACTGGGAGGCTGACCGGACCATGGAGTGTGGATGATGACCTCGACATCGGAAATATCGGGGAGGGCATCCAGAGGAATCTGGCGCAGACACCAGATGCCAGCGAAGAGCAGAAGAAGAGTGCCGGTGAAGACGAGGAAGCGATTACGGGCGCAGGCATCCATCCAATGGGCGATCACGCTACATCCCTCCCGCGACATTGACGCTGAGTTGTTTGGAGGCAACCGCGTGGCCGTTTTTCATGGCGAGAACGCTCACCTGCCAGGTACCCCCACCGGGGAGGCTGGCAGAGCCCTCGTAGACTCCGGGAGCTTTTTCGGTAAGGGTGACGAGGACGCGCATAGAGGCCATACCCATGGCGGGCATGGCGGGCATAAAAAAAGTGAGACTGACGGCAGCGCCCGCAAGGGGTGCGCTGGCAGCGGTGGTGAGGGTGACGCGGAATAGATTGGCGCCCTTGCGAGGTGGGTCTGGCGTGGAGGTGAAGGCGACATTCGATGAAGGAGCCGAAGCGGCGGAAGTGCCGCTGGTGGCGGGCGGAGGGGGGAGGAATGAGCCGAGAGCGGCCTGGAGCTGACTTTCAGAATCGATGAGGAAGTTTGCCGAGGTGACGATGCGGTCGCCCAGTCTCAGGCCTTTGAGCACAATGAAATCGTCGCCAGCGCGGGTTCCGAGGAGAACGTCACGAGGTTCGAGATAGCCATCGCCACGATCGAGGAAGACGACCTGTCGAGTCCCGGACTGTAGAACGCCACTGGCGGGGACGACCATCTGCCACCCGAGCGGGGCTTTGAGCTCCACATTCACGAACATGCCCGGTTTGAGCAGGAGTGATGGATTCGGGAAGATGACGCGGACATTGGCGGTCCGAGTGGTCATGTCAACCTGGGGGTAGATGAAATCCACACGGCCGGTAAAGGTATGGCCCGGATAGGAATCGACGGTGAGCAAGGCGGGATCGCCGATCCTGATTTGCGCGAGGTCGGATTGGAAGAGCTGTGCCTGGACCCACACAGTGGAAAGAGCGGCGATGGTATAGAGGCGAGTGTCGGGTTGGACCGCAAGATTGGGGAGGGCGTTGCGTTCGGTGATAAAGCCGGAGGCGGGGGAATCGATTTCGAGTTCCTGTTGCACAGCGCCGGTGGTGTCGAGCCTGAGGATTTCCCGCCGTGGGACACCCCATTGGGCAAGCCGCTCCGCAGCCGCGCCGAGCAAAGAGGCTGCCCCGGAAGCGACGCCCGGGACGGTGCTCTGGGCGACCATCTGCTGATTTTGCTTGGCCACCAGGTATTCGCGTTCGGTGGCCACCAGCTCGGGGCTGTAAATCGTGAACAAACGCTGGCCTTTGCGGATGTATTGGTAGGTGGCATCCGCGAAGACTTTCACGATGTAGCCTGAAAAACGGACTTGAACGTACGCGAGCTTTGTTTCGTCCACGGCGACATTGCCTGTGGTGCGCAGATCATTCTCGACAAACCTGCGCCGCACGGTGCCGGTTGTCACTCCAATGTTTTGAAGACGCTGGGAAGAAATCTGAACGGGCGTGAGAGGAGCCTCGGTAGAGGAAGGTGGCGCAGGCATTGAGGGGGACGCAGAGGGTTGCGGCGTGGAAACGGCGGGCGCTGACGACTGAGGGGGCGGAGCTGGCATCGCGGGGCGATGGCGGAGCCAAAAATAGAGAAGAGCTGCGGCGAGCAGTAAATTGCCAACCAGTGCTAGGATAAATGGCAAGCGATAGCTTTTCATCGGGATGCTCCCTGGGAAGAAACTTCTCCGAGCAATGACAAGCCAGTGAACTCTTCGATGCTGGCAATAGCGGTTTCACGTTCGGCGGAGCTTTGCCAGTATTCCTCATCCAGATGGAGGACATCGAGGAAAGAGGCGAGCAAAGCCTGAAAATTAAGGCGATTATTCTGGTAGGAAGCGAGGCCAGCCTGGAATTCAGCACGCGCTTGGGGGAGAAGGCCTTGACTGTAAATTTTGAGCAGGTCTGAATCGCTCTGCGCCATGTCAAAGGCGGTGCGAAGCTGATAGGCAACTTGCTGGGACTGGGTATCGGCATCGCTGCGAGAGCGGCTGAGGTTGGCACGGGCCTGGTCCAATTCCGGGCGCTGTTTGCGGCCACGATAGATGGGGACGCGGACTCCGAGGGTGAACATGTAATAGGCGCGGTACTGGGCGGGGTCAGTGCGCTGCCACATGTATTGGACGTTGAAATCGGGATAGAAATCCTTACGGGCAAGATCGACCTGCAACTTTTCTTTCGCGATCATCTCGCGGGCACCCGCGATGAGGGGGTTCAGGGCTTTCGCTGCGGTGAAGAGCTCGTCATACGTATAGGGAAGGGGCGTATCGGGCAATGGGGCAGGAACGATATCGGGCGAAACTTGGGAGCGGGCGAGCAGTTGCTTGAGCTGCGCCTGGAGCCTCGCCACTTCGAGATGATGGAGGTTGATTTCACGGAGAAGTTTGGTTTGTTCGAGCTGGGCCTGCAAGAGGTCCTGCTGATTTCCGCCGCCGGAGCGGTAGCGGGCGTCCGCGGCTTTCTCCACCTGGTGGAGGAGGTCGCCGTCGCCGTGGAGTATGGCGATGGTCCGGGAAAGATAGGCGAGCTGGAAGCAGGCGGATTTGACTCCGGCGAAGACCTCGCGGCGAACTGATTCGAGTTGCTGCCTGACAACGGCAGCATCCTGCGCGGCGATTTTGCCTTTGAGGCGCAATTTGCCGGGATAGGGAACATCCTGAGAAATGCCGAGGCCTAAATAGGCGAAATCGCTATTGGTGTAGCCAGCGAAAGGGCGCGGGCTGCCCACACTCACCTGCTGCAGGGAAAATTGGGGGTCAGGGAGCGTGGAAGCCTGAGATGGAAGAAGCTTGGCAGACTTCCATGCGAGGCGTGCGGCGCGAATCCGCGGATTATTGCGATCCGCCTCGCCCAGCAACGCCGATAATGGTGCAGCTGCGGGGAATTGAGCGGAAGGGGAGGAGAGATGGGCGGCGGG